>Ga0208185_1000255_pt1 | contig 30558 bp, 32 predicted proteins | sample EasRivMeERMLT700_FD_187532 | JGI IMG/M metagenome (GOLD analysis project Ga0208185, IMG submission 187532) | Soil microbial communities from meander-bound floodplain in the East River, Colorado, USA - East River MetaG ERMLT700 (SPAdes) (version 2) | ecosystem: Environmental > Terrestrial > Soil... | reverse complement strand
TCAGACCCGACCTTGGTGTCCAAGCTCCAGAACGACTGAGCAATGACAACATCGACACTGTTCTCAGAGATCGACTCAGCTACCGCGTCGATGATCTTGCGCTCGGGAGTCCCGATCTCGGCCGAGAGGTTTGGCGCGGTGATGGCCAGCTTCGCTCGGATGTCGCTGGAGATCTGAGCGGGAGTCCTTGCCATCTACACCCCAAACCCTACTGTGAGCGACGTAGCTGTCCTGGCCGCAGTCGTGATTCTAACCAATACAACGACCTTATCGTAGGACAGAGACACGTCAACCCCATTGACGCTCCGTAAAAGCTCTGATGGCTGAAACTTGCCTGGAGACTCCCTAAACCTAGCCAACTGTATCTGCTGGTAGTTCGAGAGAACTCTCAAAGTCTCTGATTGCACCCTGACGATGGTTTCACTAGCGTTGATGACACCACCAATATATCCATCTAGGATAGAACCGTAAGTTGGATGAAAGCGATCGTCTCGGTACCGCTCAGTCAGCCACAAGGTGAGGTCTTGCTTCAGCTTTTCGGAGCCTTGTACGAGATCGAACTTCCCGGCCTTGATGGAGAGATCACCGTTTACGACCTTTAGCGAAATACTCATCGCTCTCTCTCCTGATCTCGTCCAGTTTGGCCCGCGAAGCCTCGGGATCAGTCGGGTCCACTCCATAATAACGACCACGACGAATCAGTATCATAAGTCTACGATTGCCCCTCTTGCTCCACTCTTCCATGAAATTGCAATACCAATGAGGGTCAGATGACTCAAAATCGTCTCCACCACCCTCTAGGCAGAACTTCCAGGCGGCACGCCTGTCTTCTTCGGAATAGGTCAGAAGCTCGTCCACCAGATCCACTACTTCACCTCCATTGCTTCCAGGTTGGCGATGTCGTTGGTGTCCATGTTCATCTGCGAGGTGCTGACCTTGGCACGTAATTTAACAGTGTAGACTCCCGCTCCAAGCCCGGCCAAGTGGTAAAGACCCGAAGTCTGGTGGCGTGTGCCGGAGAGCACCGAAGCGACTGACCGCATACACTCGTAATCAACACCATTAATTTGAAAAGCAAAGTGCGAATTCATACCAGCGGCGGAATGGTAATAACTCGCATCAAAGAACATGCGGACCTTGGTGCTTGCATAGTTCTTAGTGAAGGAGACCGACATACCGTTGATATCTACGTAGCTGGTTGAAGTGATCGCCTGATTGACTGAGGTGTTCTGAACGAAGACCGCGTTCGGGTACTGAGCGATTGTCTCCTCGCCCACTGACACAAACTTGGTTCCGTTGTAGCGCAAAATCTCCCCAGTCGCCGGACTGGCTGGATCGATCTCGACCGCACCCGAGCCAATCTTAAACGCACCCGCAACGGTAAACGCATCGTCGGTCTTAAGGGTGTCTGCGGCACTCCGATAGAGGTTGGTGTCAGCACTTAACGTGCCATCACTCCACGTTATTCTACCATCAGTACGAACATTGAATCTGGTCTGCGAATCTCCTGTAACGTACGATCCAAATGCAGGATCGGTACTAGATTCACGCCTAACCCTGAAACGCGCATTGACAACCTGTAGGTCATCGGCATCATGTCGTTCAAGCCTGAACTGAGAAGGAGTAGTCCCATCACTCCACTCGAAGTCACCATCAGCGGTAACGATCAATCTCTTTTGAGTGTCACCCTCAACCTTCGCCGTGAAAGCGTTGGAACTTGAAGACATGCCAGTGGCGTTGAACTGCTCACCGTCGTAAACGGTGCCAATTCCTGAAGCTGGGACTGCGCTTCCGCTCATTGCTTTGATGATGAAATTGATGGCAATATAAGGCTGAAGGTTATTGTGAGCAGTGCCAGAACCTGCATCTGCCGTGCTGCCAGTTATCGTGTGAGAGTGGCTAGCCGACTGGCTTCCTGTATCACCACTAACAGCGTGGGTATGGTTAGCACTGATGCCGGTAGTAGTGTGAGTTCGACTGCCAGTACCCCCAGGCCATGACTCAAAGAACGCGCCAGACCCAGAACCTGAAGGCGAGATCACGTTAGGAACATTGTGAGTGTGGTCAGACGACACTGTTCCTGATGTTATAGACACGGCGTGAGTGTGGCTAACAGACTGGTTGCCCGTGACAAGCTCACCAACGTTATGGTCGTGAGCGGCCAGTTCAGCTTCCGTCAGTGCATGAGTCTTTGCACCACCGGTCTCACCCAGGACATTGAACTCTGATTGTCCAGAATCTTGGCCAACAGGGACTCTGCCCCTGAGATCCGGAACGTTGAAGGTCGTCGAACCATCTCCGACTCCGAACGTCGTTCCAATAACTGCGAACAATGCTGCAAAAGTTGTACGGCTGATAGCTGAGCCATCACAGAGGACCCAGCCTGTTGGTGCCGATGACCCAGCATGAAGCTTGATCGTGCCGATCTCAGGGTCTGGCCCCCCTGACCCTGCTGAAGTAAGAGTCCCCGTGACTTCAAGATCGCCGACAATGTACGTCTTTCCCTCTCCACCGATGTAGGTCTCACCAGGCTGAGGATCGAACGCGGGGTCAAGCTGTGGATTCTGCTGAGGCGCTCTAGCCATCAACGTCCACACGCCACTGATCTTCTTGAGGTACCACTGCGACCCAGGAGACGGGTAACGAATTCCACCGAACGATGACTTGGCAAGGTCGATGACGTACGAGCCCCTGCGGGAGTCGATCGCGGTTGCCTGCTTAGTCTCGATCTTTAACTCAAGGATCGTGACCAGAGGAGTGTTCTCCTCTTGGTTGATCCGGTTGTGGTAGGTGGTGTTTCTGACCATCAGATCCCCAGCGCGATCGGGAGCCCATTAGCTCCACCGGCCGGCGTGCTAGGGCAAGAGATGGTGGGATACGTCTGGAATCCCTCCTGGTAGTCGAAGACGTGAATCACGCTCTCAACGTATACAGCGATATCGTGATTAGCTAAATTCATCCTCATGCCGGGGAAAAGCTCAGGCATGAAGCAGATCTGAACATCTGTAGAGTATTGCTTCGACCACTGCTGAAGGAACTTGTACAACGACGAGAAGAACTCGTAGTAATGACTCCTGATGATTCTCAACTGTTGCTGCATCGGCCTAAGACCATATCGCCCGAGGAATTCTTGTGGGTCTGACAAGAATCCGGTGCTGGACTGCATCATCAGGATTTGACTCATGATGGCCTTCATCATGATGCTGACTTGGCCTGCCGACTGGAGCCAATCTGAAGGGTCAACGCCACCGACCATGTTCGTGTCGCCGATAGTAAAGACGTGGGTAACAAGCTCATCGTCGTTGATCTGGAGCTTGAGATTGATGATCTCCACGTCCTCGATGTCCCAGACGGCCTGGGTATTGTTGATGCCGAAGTAGTCCGGAAAGAACGCGATGAAATCTCCGTTCGGGCCGGACATGAACGAGCGCATAGAGCCGGAGCACACCTGGGAGATGCTGGACAGCAAAGACTCGTCGTTGGCCGGGTTGAAATCACCCTGCAAGAGGTTCGACAGGGTTGTATCGATTTCGGCAGCATTGAACAAAAAGTTGAAGAGCCGGTAGGCCGGGTTCACCCCGCCGTTCTCGTTGGTGTTCTGCCAAGTGCCAGTGTTGTCGTTCAGCGAGTATTTCATTCTGATCGGCCTAGTGATGACATTAGCCGTCCACAAATAGCCAGCAGAGCCATTCAGATGAGGAGCTACAGGTCCATACTGAACTCCAGCGCTGCCGGCCTCTATCATCGTTCCGTCGCCAACATAAATTCCAACATGGCCAATCTGAGGAACAATGTCTCCCGAACTCCCCTGCTGAGATGCAAGGCCGGGAAAGAAGATGACATCGCCAGGCTCAAGGTCGCCAACAGTCCACGAAGTCCCGTTGCTCTTAGGAACTCGATAGTCAAATGTCTTGCTAGCCTGGGCCTGTGCAAAATGGGGAAGATCTATGCCAACCCTCTTGTAAGCACCTAGTACAAGACCAGAGCAGTCCCACTTGTCAGGGCCAGTTGCTCCGAGAAGGTACGGCTTGTTTTCTTGCTGGGAAAGAAAGTCGAGAACGGTTCTAATTCCCTCATTGGGGCTTGCTCCATAGAACTTCTCAAACAACGCCTGCAAGGGATCGCCACTCAAGACCGTAGCCGGGTTAGTAGGGCTCCTATCAGGGATGTACCCAGCGACGACTGGAACATCCTGTCTGACAGAGGACAAGTTGCCTGGTGGATTGCCAAAGCCGAGAGTGTTGCTCCAGTAGCTCCAATTGGAGCCTTGGCCAGAAGCAATCCACGCCTGCTTGATGTTGGCGATTGGCTCCTGCAACTGGGCTAAGGTCAAGTTTCTCCCCGAGGCTCCTAGGTGATCGAGCCCAAACAGGCCGTACATGTCCCTGCCGTCATCCAACCTGTGAAATTTCGGATCGCCACCGGAGACTTTCATGGCGTACGCAGCAGCCAGGGCGATCTTGTCGTCGGAGACGAGCGTGCTGTCACTCCATGCGCCCTTGATGAGGGAGATGACCTGCTTCTGGGTATACTTCCCATTCGCCCCACTGGGGGGCGGAACGTTGCCGGCAGTCGAGGTCCAGGGGTAAATCGACCCTTCGGCCATTCCACCACCCTGGATGTACCTCAAGATCCTGTTGAAGACCTCCTGCTGGTCCACCAGCACGATGTTGTCCTTCATGAAGTCCATGAACGCCACTGGGATCTGCTGTATCAACACTTGGTTGATTGGCCACCCACCAACCTTGGTGAGCAGGTCGTGGATAATGATGCCGGTCGCGGCGTCAGGAGAGTCTTGGGCGACTTCGATGCCTTCTGCGTTCACGTTGATCTGGGGGTCAAGCAGCAGCAACGAGGCCGGCAGACCAGGGTCCCAATACGTGTACTTGGTTCGCTTCAAGGTGCAACTGGCCCTGACATACGCCTCGGTCGGGAATAGGTCGTACGCCGGAACAATATCCAAGTACCCCGTAAACACCTGAACCCAGGTGATGCGCTTCATCCAGATGACAACTTTGTCCATCCGACGAATGACTCCGGTGTACTTGCCATTCTTGTTGTTCAGATAGAACTCAGCGTTAGACATAGCGTCCACAACCCTAACCACCCGACCACGAATCACATCCTTGGAGACATCTATCTCTCTGCCTCCCGAGGCAATGACAATTCGCACCTGCGGAGAGTAGATCAGAGTCTTTGACCCCGGAGGCGTAGTTGGTTGTATCGGTGGTGTGGGATCAGTCATGGCTACTCGCTAAACTCGACTGGACCACGGGGGATGGGGGGATTGTCAGTGTTCCCACCTGACGGCGGTGGTATGAAGTCATCCTCCGTGAATACCTGACCATCGTAAATTCCGGTGTAGTCCCCTCCGGTGCTATAGTCGTTCGTAATGGTATTTAGCTCGTCCTTGGCTAGCAGCATGGAGAAGCTCAAGTAAGGTCCAACTTCGAACCTTTGGGCTCCTAACTGGTTCTCCATGATGTAGCCTAAGTAGTCAATCCGCTGACTAGCCCACAGAAGCCTAACTGGGTTCAGGTTATTCCCCCCAGCCATGGTGGCTCTCATGACAATCGTGAGGAAGTCCTGAAGGGCTCTCTTGTTCTCTGGGGTGGTGCACTGGACAACGAAGCTGAAGGCTTCTTGAGTCACCTTAATGGAAACGTTGTTTCGCCCGAGCCTCATCGTGTTCTGGTTCAGGTTGTTAGCGAGAGCAGTTTGATACCTGACAATGTGGATCTCGCGCTGACCATTAGTCGGGGATATCAACAGTGCCAACGTTGCCCACCTCCGCAGGATGAGGTTCTTGGTAAGCCACAAGCTCCTCATCAAATGGAACGAACAAGCCCCATCTAACATCGAACGAGATGCCGCCCATCTTGCGATGCTCAACAAGCCTCTGATTATTGTTAGATGGTCTAGACACCGATCCATTGGAAACGAACGAAGTTGCCATTAGTCAGGTAGATCCCCTCTGCGACTTCCTGCATGAGCCACCTGATCCTTGGTGACCACGTTCTCCTCCAGGAAGTTGTACATGGTCTTCTCGTACCCGATGCCTTCCTGGAAATACTCCAATTCGGACCGAACGATGTCACCAGTAAGCAATCCGGTAAAGTCGTCTTCGATCTCTAGCTCGATCTGAAGCGGCCTAGTGACGTTCTGGAGGTCGTCGGCGATAGTCAGGTTCTTGAGAAAGACGTTCAGTACGTAGTTGCGAGCAGGGTACGTGAACTGGATCGGCTGCTTGCTGTTACGCTGCCAGAGCGATGTGTCTCTAAACCACGCGATCACGTCTCTGAAGTAAGCATAGTCACCGACCTTGCCGTTGACCGTCCTCTTGCTCCCAGACTCGATCTCGACGGAGAGCGTTCCATAGTTGACCCCAAGGATCTGCACCACCCGGCCACCGTAGGTAGGATAGGTCTGAGTCCTAAGGCTGTACGAGTACGAGATGTAGTTTGGATTGGTTCGGACGATGAAGTTGCGAACCCCTCCATTGAACGTCAGCAGCGCTGCTTCCGTCATCATCCAGTCCCGTCATCGAGCGGGAACGTGTCTCTGTTAATGTTGATCAGGGTCTTGGCCTGATCAGACAAGGTGATGTAAAGAGTGTTCTTGTCTCTGCCGCCACCAGCACTAGCCTCAGCGTTAGATCCTCCGAGACCAATGTTGGAGTAGTTGTACTTGTTGGGGTTCTTGCTCTTGTCGGTCTGATCCTGAATGTAGTATCCACCCTTGGGGTCATTGAACTTTGCGTAATTCTCCTGGCTGTTGAACCATGAGGCGATATCTGCTCCAGATACCTGACGACCGTTCATCGAAACAGGCTTGCCGTTAGGACCATACAAGGTCAAGTTCCCGAGATTGTCTCCCGAGTTCAGCAAAAGGTTGTTGACCTCTTCATTCCAATATTCATGAGAATTGATAGCGGCAGTGCTGTTCTGGTGACTGCCAGATCCGAACGAACTTTCAAGTGCAGCATCGAACCCATGGAACCCCTGCTGACCCCAGTTCTGATGTTGCAGTCCAGACATGCTAGTCGCGGCCACGAAATCATCTTCTCCCCTGGTCATGAACTCAGGGTCAGCGGCAGCTTCGGTCATAAGCTGCTCGCCCTTGTTAAAGTCAATCTGCTGCCCAGTAAGGTGACCATAGGAAGTCATGAACATGGCTACCCTATTTTCCCAACTGGTCCCAGTCTGGCTAGAATACTGCTTGGCGAGAGTGTGGAGAAGCTTTTGATAAGTCTCGACACCTTGTCTAGCGTTAGGACCAGCAAAGGCAGCAGCACCCAAATTGCCATTGAGAGCACCAATGACATTCTGTAGACCGGGGTTCTGCATCGCAGACACCGACATCTGCAAACCAGCAGCGTTGGGGCCAAGAACGGTGTTCCCAGAGAACGACTTGAGCATCCCACCGGAGATGATGGCGGCATCAGCGGGAGAAGCTCCAGCGCCAATGAAGAATGAGGTGGCACTAGTAAAGGCACCAGTCGCAGCCGCCATACTGACCCCGGTGCCGTCCAGAGTTTGCTTCAGCGTGAGAAGTTGCTGGCTGAGCGCAGCAACAGACTGCCCGGCCTCAAGAGTGTTCGTCTGAAGCAGTTGGGCTGACATGGCCGGGTCCATGTTGTAATCCTTGGCCGCCCCGTACATGAAGTTCACGGCCGAACTGAAGTCTCCCTGCCCAAACCCGCCACTCTCCCTGCTGGCCCACCCCTGTTCGATCGCGGCTTGATAGATCTGAGCAGCGTCTTCTTGAGAGACGAACGGCGACATAGCCATTCCGGCTTGGGAGACTCTTGTTCCAAAACCCCACCCAATACCGTGGTCGCTGTTGTTGGTCGAAATAGCCATGGCCCTCGACTGGGCGTAAGTCTCCAGGCCGGCATCGACTAACTGGTAAGCAGCGTACCCAATAGCACCGTACGTGCCGAGACGACCAAGCATCGAGGCAGCACCACCTAGACCGCCACCGTGGAGAAACTGCTGGGCTGCTGGAAGACCCTGCCGAACGATTTGTGAGGCAGCGTAGGCCCGAGGGGTTCCCGTCTGTCCTCCGAAAGAAGCTCGGCGAACCTGTGCGTTCCTTGTGTTGCTCAGGGCGAACTGGTACTCCCGCTCGTAGGCAGCCACGGTCTCCGGTGGCGCGTTGTGCGAACCAGTCATGCTCGCCATCCAGGCGAGGTTGGTCATCTGGCTGACAGCTTCTCCAGCATCAAACGGGCGCTCGCCAGGATTGCGAGCAGCCATGGCTCCACCACCAGCCCCGCTGGCGTTCTCCTCCATCTCGCCGATCCGACTGGCCATCCCCAGTTCGCTCTGAATAAGTGGAACTGAACCGGTGTCTACTCGACCGCCCGAGTAGGACATGTTGCCACCCTCGCCACCCTCCATGCCCAGCGAGGGCATCCTGATGGTCTGGCTGGTCTCGCGAATGGAGATCAAGTAGCTTTGGAAGTCGGCCGCGCTACGAACAGCAGTCTGAAGATCGGCAGCAATCTGCTGGATGGCCGCCTGAACATCCCAGAGGTTGCGCGCGGAATCGTCCGACATGGTGATGTCGAGATTGGCGTTAGCCCCCTCCGAGTCACTGGTGAACCCAGAGTTCCCGGTAAGGTCCTCAAAAGGCACCCGCTACCCCCACTCAGACCACTCGTCGCCGCCTAGAGATGCCTGCGTCTTCGTAGTCACCCCGCCAATATCTCTGAGCAACTTCTCCAAGCCTTCTAGGTCATCTACCCCATATGTATGACCTGGGATGACATCAGGGTCATCTGCCTCAATCCTTGGGTAAGCCGCTTCGTACAATTTGTTGTCGGTGCCCCTAAGAATGAAGTGAAGCAACTTCCTGATTTCAGAATATTGGTCTGACTGCTCTCTTCTCTCGGCATATTGCTGGTACGCGAGCGCCCATCGTTGAATCCTGGATTGGTTGGTTCCGGTGAGTTTCCCAGACCTGTAGGCCAAGCCGATTTCGAACTCAACTCGTCGGCTCAGCCTGAGGATTTTCCCAGCTTTTCCACGAGCGCCAAAAGCTCAAGCTCCATCTCGCGATACCTGTTGTAGACCTGATCTACAGCCAGCGGGTAGTAGCTCAGCAACTTCTCAAACTTCTTAACGATGATCTGATCGAACTCAGGCTCGGAGATCGGATTGAACAAGAGTTTCCCGTCGATCGTCCTGATGGCGGCTGCGACCACAGCAGTGCGGTAGGCGCGCGGGTAACCATCCGAACCGATGTACTGCTTGGTGATCTCGGAGACCTTCAACTCCTCTTCAATGGTGAGAGTGCGCAAGTGGATATTGCGCCCAAAGATCTCGACAAACTTCTCCTTGCGCCCGGCGTTGACGAGATCGACAACCTCGTCCTCCTCGGCAACGGACAACTCCGGCAGCGTCTCGTGTGCTTTTTCAGCAGCTTCTTTCATCTCGGCCTTACGCTGCTCCAGGAGAGCGTCTTGATCCGGAGGCGCTAACTCAGCCGTCTGCGCGGCTGCCGCTTGGATCTCTGCCTTCCGCTGCGCAATGAGAAGGGCGTCTGGGTCCGGTGGAATCAGTCCGTCGCCAGAAGGTCCCTCAAGGGAGGCCATCGTCCTTTTTCTAGCAGGCATATTTACCTTTCCAGCGTGGTGAACGGCCCGTTGTCGCTGTCATAGAGCCAGATATGGGGGACTCTAACATAAGCGTCGAACTCGTGGCCAGCAGCACAACCTGCGTAGAACGAACCTCGTGTATCTTTCACGGCAACCGCAGACAGGTCGAGAGGACTATGGCACTTAGGGCACCCAATTAGATCTGAGTCCAAGTTGGCTACATAAGCGTCATCATGCATAACCCACTTGGTAGACACCTGTTTGGGAATGCTGTCGACGTGAGATATGGTGTAGTTCTCACCATCGTCTTCAGCAGCGAACACATGTCTGCCGAAACACTGAACCTCTCCAAAACTATCCGGCTCAGTGGAGAAGGCCGTCTTGCAAAGAGGGCACTCCTCTATCGACAAAACGGCAGCAGACTTGGCTATGAAAACACCTGTGGAGATGTTCTCCCACTCAACGTAATCCACGCGCACCACCAGGATCAGATGTAGTGGTGCCTTGTGTACATAATGGTGATGGCCTTGGGGAGAGTCATCGTTCCAATGTTGATAACCTCAGACTCGTCGGCATCCGTGATGGTGCACTTCTCGTACACCTTGGTGCGGATGCCGTTCGGGAAGCCAGGAGCCCTGATGATCTTGTTGCAGGTGATGTTCCCCAGAGTGAGTTGCGCGTCGAAGATGTCCAGGATCGAGGTCGCGTTCTCCAGGCCGGCAAGCTCCTGCCACACCTGCTGGTTCCAGCGCTCGAAGTTGGTCAAGGTCAGTGTGCCTGCACCGACCGCCCTCGGAGTGACGATCTCGATGGGATGTTGCTCGTCGAGTGGCTGGATGGCCTGTGACGGAGCAACCGGAGCCGGAGCACGGTCCGACAAGACCTGCATCCACGCGAGCGGCTGACCGCTCCACAGGAAGACGGTCCAGGCGGACCCACCTACACGGGTCTCTGAAGCAGCCATCTATCCCTCTCCTAGCCCTGCGGCGATGTCGGTGTTGAGATCTGCGTCTGAGTCACATCACCAGTGGTGAGGTCAATGCTGTACCTCACAAGGATGTAGTTGAGCGGGATGCTTGCCTGCCACTCAAACTGCACCTGGATCACGTCTGGGTTGTTGATCAGTTGCCTGGTCTGAATGTTCCGCCACGCCTGGATGTCGCCGTTGTCCTGGAGGATGCCAAGCGCGCCAATAACCTGAGCCTTGACTGAAGCCAGTGTTGTGTTCGAGATGACAGACCCGATGACACCAGAAGAATCCAGGTAGTTCCTGATCGAGATAGCCAGGCGGTCCTCCTGGCCGGTGATTGTCCACTCACGGGTATAGAGACTCGTAGGGTCTGTCGTAACCCCATGACGAATCCTGATCTGGCCCGAGCGCAACTGCTCGATCACACACAAGCCCGAAGTGGCCTCGGTGTTCTTCTGTTGCTCGGAAAGAACCTCTGGAATGGAAGCGAACCCAGCCAAGAACTTCCTGGTGAGCGGAAGGGCAACACCCTGAGACACTGCAATTCCGGCGAGTGCAGCGGCCATGAAGTACCCGGCGATGGTGACCTCAAGGTTGGCTGCGGTAGAGAAATATTTGACCGTGGCCGGGGACACCATCATCACACGACGATTGGCAACAGCCTCGGCGTACGTGATCCTCGTCGCGGAACTAACTGGGGTAGTGCTTCCGTCCACACCCACAATCGCTCGGCGCTCCATCCGGTTTGCCGACTGGAGGTTAACGTGAGAAGACACTGACCCGAAGACCGTGTTGTCCCCGGTGGCCGGAACCACGACAGCAATGCTCTCGATGTCGTTAAGCTTGGCCAGGGCCTCCTGGAGATCTGCCAGAACCGGCGCACCGCTGTAGTCCACGGCCACGGCCACGATCTCCGTAGCACCGTTAGCGAAGGCCAACTGGGCAGCCAGAGTGAGCGGCGAAGTCAGGGTGCCGGATGAATCGAAAGCCGGACCGTAAGCGTCTTGCACATCGAAGGTGTCAATGAAAGTCGTGGCATCAAAGAAAGTGGCGTCGGTGTACTGGTACGTGACCCGGACCGTAGCACCAGCATCAAGGTCGCCACCGAGCACCCGAGTGAAGGTGAAGGAGTCGTCATTGGTGTCAAGCACCGTGTCGTCTCCAGAGTCCTGAATCACAGCGTAGTCGGTGACCGGGACGTAGACCACTCCGGTGTTCACGTCGGTAATGACGATCGTGGTATCTGCTGCTCCCAGCTTCGTCAGTGGGCCGAACGCCACAGGAGTCGGACCAGCCGCGTCAGCCGGCACCACGAACACGTCTGTGAAATTCCTGAAACCCACGGTCGTTCCGAAGATGCCGACTGCGGATGGAGTCAGCGTGGAGATGCCGACAGAGGGACCAGCGACACTCTCGGTGTACACGCCAGGTGGCACGTACCTTGAGAAGTTGGGTGCCGTCATGTCATCAAGCTCCTTCTCGGGTCAACAAATACTACGAGAACCTATTGCCACTCCCCATTACCGTCATCTCCAATCGAGTTATCTGGAGCACCGGTGACGTTGGTAAGGGTAGAACTAACCTGGATCTCGGAGAGGTTGGTGAAGACGACATCTGGCTGAACTCTAGACCTGACCTGGCCGACTACCTCAAACGAGTAACTATCTTGATAGACATACTTATCGTCATCCCAGGGAGTACCTACAGATTCAGTCTGACCACCAGGAGTCAAAATGTCAGACTGAAGAGTCATGTTGATGAGTTCAGAGGCGAGAAGAGTTGACGCAAACACACTGGCGCTAGGCATCAATGTTCCGAAAGCGTACGCCTCAATGAAGCCATCTGAGATGAGATCTCGTTCTTTAGACGACAAGGCGAAGATCATCAAATTGAAGGTTCCCTCAAAGTGCCAAACTATGAAAATCTCTTCATCAGTCTGTTGCGTAGGGTCTAGCCCGGAAGACTGAATCTTGTGAGGACTAAACCTAACCCAGATACCTGGATATTCCTCTTCTAGATATGGGTACTCCATAGCGGTGTTTATGTCTGCGAGCTTGGTGTCTGGGTACAAGGCGGTGAAGGTTGCCCGAAGAGCCCTGATCATGGTCTTCTTAGCCGGAGCAATAAGTAGACCTTGACCGGCCTCGCCTGTAACAAGTGGAGGGAATTCAGGCATCAGTCGATCCTCGTCGCGTCTGAGGCATCAGTCTTCGTGATGGCGTTAGCTCTGTTCGGGTCCACAATCGCCATAAGCCAGTTCTGCAAGTTGTGCTTATCCTTATTAATAGCGAACTGGATGGCCTCTTCCAAGAAGTGCGTCGGCTTGATGCCAGGGTGTCGCCACTTCTGCTGGCGGAACACTCTGACCCCACCAGGAAGGGTAACCCAGCCAGGTTGGCCGACCCCCTTGGCCCTCCTTGGTCCTCCCTTCATCGGAACAACCTTGCCCTCAAGCTCGTACATCACACGAGGTTTGGTTCCGTAGTTCTGACAAAGCAGGTACTGGCGGGTGACCTTAATGCCAACTACACCCTTCTGCACCACCGGCTCCAGATAGCGAGTCCCACGCCAACCACGGCGGTCGCCGTACTCCCGAGCGCGCTGCACCGCGATTTCGGACATCTTCCGAGACTGCGATCGAGGCAGGCGAAACCTCACAGGTTGCCGCCATACATCTCGATGCCATAAGACAGTGGCTCTTCAAGCCTTGGCATTGGGTCTACCAGCGACACTGGGTATAACATGATCGGATGGTTGGGGTCCACTTTGCTCATGTAAGTCTTCTGGCCAAAATAGTCCTGGCGGTAAACCTGACCGTACCTAGCTCCGGTCCTAACCGATCTGACTCCAACGTCCTCGATGATGTAGCGGTCTCCGAGCACAAGTGGAACGTGGGTGTCCGACCATCTGGCCACCCGAATGATGTAGTCATTGGACATTGTGACCGGAGTAATCTCAACCTGAGCAGTTACACGTTCCTTGTTGAAAACACCCTGCTTGGAGAAATCCTCAATGTTCTGAGCGTCTCCGACAATCGACCAAGCACGGCACGCTGCCTTGACCCCACCATCGAATGTCGTCCCGTAGCAGATGGTGCACTTGAAATGATCATCCTGGTTATAGTCGGGGTCGTAGTCCTCGCATCTGGGCTGCGTGCCTGCGTCGATATTGACGTGGTACATCGACAAGTAGATGATCTCTTCACCAACAGTCTGAAGCGCCTCCATGTTCTGCATGGCGACGTGATTGCTCGCGTACGGCTGAGGCAGCCTCACCACTCCCATCAGGCTTCACCCCGGAATCTCTTGTCCTTCTTCTCAGCCCATAACCTAACGTTGTCGAAATAACCCGGACCACCATTATGGTCCTTGAAAACATCAGTATGCGCCCCAGGACCCAAACGATCAATGGGGTACTTATCGTTCAACACCCGATGGAACTGCTCCGTCTCCGGATCGTAATGGTTCTGGTATAGGTTCCAACCACGAAGATTACGGTCATCGGCAGCGTCCTTAAAGGTGTCGGTGTGCATCGCATACGGCTCCTGCATACCTCCTTCACCCTGGGAGTACCTGATCCATCGCTGTTGAATCCTGCCCCAATGGTCATCATCTGGATTCAGATGTTTGGGCGCAATAAACTCGAACCGATCTCCAGTTCCCCGATAAGCAAGTGGACCGCCGCCGCCGCCAAGAGGCTTCCAGCCTTTGCGCTTGGCTTCATCCCAGCCGGGGACCAGCGTCATCAACTCTTCGTTGTTGTCGTAGCTCCCGTGAGTAGCGTACATATTGTGCTTGTCACGGAACCAACCCTCCTCGTCATCGTCCTCATATGGATCTCCATGCTCAAGATCTGCTGTGTGCCAGATCGAGTCCAGCGCTCGCGCGATTCGAGAGAGCATTAGCGAGCGATCCCTCCCCACGAGACGGAAGGCGCAGCCGGGTAGAACCGCATTGACCTCGTAGCGGCTGCGTACCCACCAGCGACAAACAGCCCCCCTCTACCGGAACCTCCGAACATGCCACCAGAGACCAGCATTGACGAGGCGCCAAGATTCATCATCTTGCGCTTGACAAGGACGAGCATCTGATCGTACTGCTCTTTTTCGTCTTCCAGAACGGCCTTCCAGCGCTGCTGGTAATCTCGCCTATCCAGATAGGCCACGTCAGCATTGCGAATATCGGGCTGCTCGACATACGACCTAACCAAGTGCTTGAGCACCTCAATGTAGCCGCCCATGATGAGCAAGCCCCAGTATGGTGGTGGAAAGTTGCCAGCCGTACCCGGAGTGGAAAGCATCCAGCCGGTGATGGGCTGCTTAGTCATGTTCATTTTCTGGACTGCCCAGTTAAGCAGTTGCGCGATCCGCTCATTGGTGAACTTGGTCTGGAACTCCTCGATCAGGTGGGGTCCACCGGTCGTGCTGTCGTAGCTGTCGGCGAAGAGGTTGACGATCATCTGAACCGCCCCCTTCTCGTCATCACTGAACCCGTCGTAGGTCGGCATGGGGTCGCGGATCTGAAGGTGTTCGGTGTAGGTCAGGTTGACCCCGCCGACCTGGTAGGTCCAGACGGCCTTGAGTAGGCACACGATGTTGGTCACCGGAGGGTTGATGGTGTAGGTATAAACACCGACCTCAGGATGGTCGATGTCAACGCCCTCTGTGGCAGTGATGATTAGAGGTCCGATCGGGTCCACATCATCAAAGTCGCTCTCCTGGTAAATATTAAGTTCAACCGTCGAGGTGTCGGCATCAACGGCCCCAGAAGACCCAGTAACCCGAATTCCAATGGTGGCAATACCGAAGCGAGATATCTGGTTGCGAACAACCGAAGACTGCCGAAGCGAAGGACTGTAAATGTAGTCCCCGGTAGGAGAAACCGGCACGTCACCCTCCCTTGGCGTCAGCCGCTACCAATTAGAACGAAGTCGTCACGATCTGAGTAGAACCAGCCCTCAAAGCCTCTATGACGATAACCGAGTCTATCTCCATCGTCTCTGCGACCGTTCCTTGAGATGAATCAATGGCCAAAGGGCTTGAGACAACGCCTCCCAGGTCTTGCCCTGCCAAGCTCAAAGTGTGGTACCTAATTTCGAACTCTCTGGAGACCTGGGTAATCCCAACAATGTCAACATCGTAAACAACCGTAGATGACTTTTCTATCCTCTGCCTAACGTCATATTGAGCCTCAAATGTCTTTGGTGGAGAGACAGGGACCCTGACACCGTACTTGATGCTAAAGCTCCTTGAGACTTGCTTCCTAACATCGTACTCAAGCGAAAACACCTTCCCAGGGTAGAAAGCGAATCTTAAGACAACATTGTCGGTAGTCTGGGTCTGAGTCGAATCGGCCACAACCATATTTAGAGACAAGACAATGTTGTCGGCCCTGTGGGTATGTCTAGCGTCCTTAACGGTTATCCCGTCAAGAGTTATGTTGCTAACTATGTGATCTTGTATCGAATCTTGTACAATCAGACCAACAACCAAACCAATGTTGCCAGCCGTGTGAATCTGCCTTGCGTCCTGAACAACAAGATCCTGAACCTGAACCAATACGACGTTTTCGGCACTGTGAGCTTGAGCCGCATCATTGACTATCAGGCTATATGCTTGAGTAATCGCTAAGTTGTCGATCGTTTGGCCTTGAGTCGCATCTTGGACAACTAGCTGATGAACCTGAATCAAGACGATGTTGTCAACTAACTCAGCTTGAGTAACGTCCTGAACCACGAGCGCATGAACTTGAGTCAGGGAGAGGCTGTCAACAAAGTGAGACTGAGTAGCCTCCTGGACAACAAGTTCATGAACCTGTGTCAGAACAAGGCTGTCTACCGTGTGAGCTTGCGCAGAATCCTGAACAACAAGATCTCCCCCAGGCTCGTTTTCCTCCAACTCCAAATTGTCAACTATGTGAGTTTGCAGAGCATCGCCCACCACAAGCACATGAATCTGAGTCAGGACAATATTGTCAACCAGCTCTGCCTGAATCGCATCCTGAACCACAAGTGCATGAACTTGAGTTAGGACAATCGCATCGACTGCCTGCGCTTGCATGGCATCTTGAGCCACAAGTTGATGAACCTGCGTAAGAGCAATCGCGTCAGTAAACTGTGCTTGAGTTGCATCAGCCACTGTCAAGACGTGAACCTGAGCAAGGGTGAGGCTATCAACCGTCTGAACTTGAGCAACGTCCTGTACAACTAGATCTGTCACAAGAGTCAGGACTAGGTTTTCGACTGTGTGAGATTGAGTCGCGTCTTGAACAATCAGATTGTGAACCTGGATCAAAGCAATTGCATCGGTTGACTGCGCTTGAGTGGCGTCAGCAACAACAAGCTCATGTACCTGGGTTAGGGCAATCGCATCAGTCGCTTGTGCCTGTGTCGCATCCGCGACAACAAGGTTGGTGTTCTCAACTGGACGTACCGCTATCAACAGCGCCGAGTTGCGGGCGTTGGATGTGTCTATAGTGAACGTGGCCGGGTCGTCGGATGCGGCGTTGAGTTGCCGGAATGCGACCGCCCCGTAAACTCCACCCACCACGTCGGCGGTGAGCGCGGTGACAAACAAGTTGGTGTAGTTGGTCGGCGCTGCTGATGGAGCGGTAAACGAGCCAGTGGTCGATGTTTCACCGGCTCCGCAGACCGCTATCCATAGTGTGTCCTCAGTGCCCCAACCGGCCGGGTTGAGTGCAGCGATATCCGCTGCCGCTGCCGTTCCGTTGGTAATCGTGCCACCCTCAGGCGGGGTGGAGGGGTGTGCACCGGGAATGGCCAGCAGAATGCACTGAGAGTCATTGGTTGATGTGTCCGCCGACGTGACCGTAAACGCTCCGTCTTCAGACCCGGACGACCATTTATAGGCTGCACCGATACCCATGGTTGTGCCCGTCGCCTGATCGACGAACTCGCTAAATCCACCGCCCCAACCGGAGAACTCGTTGTCGGTCGAGTTGCCATCGTACATGATACACAGGGCGATGATTAGAACACCGGAGGGTGCGGTGAGTGTGTTCAGGTTGGGAAAAGTGTGAGTGCCGGCCGGGCTCGTATTGGCCGAACTAACAATACGACCGGCACCGCTCGTAGGGATGGTGGGAAAGGCCATTGGTCAGCCCTTACGGGGCATCATCGCGGCATACGACAAAGATCTCTGCACTTGTAGCACTACCGGCGGTGTTGTTGATTAGGAGAAGCCAACCGCTTAATGAAAGAGTCTGATTGTTCTCCAAGACATCAATTCCATGAACGGACGAATGCAGCCGATAGCCACCACCTGTTGCCTTGTCTCCACTGTTGCACAATAAAGTGTTTGAGCTTTGTCCTACCGGATATGAGAAGGACTCATTCTTGGAGTATAGAGCTGGCGGTAGCGCATTTACTTGATCCTGCAACGCCGCTACTTGCGCCTCTAGGGCCATGATTCGATCCTCTAGCGCCGGTGGATCTGCACTCGCTGGCGCTGCAATGGAAATTGCTCCCAGAGCTACGACCATGATAACCACGGAAGCGTATAAGCGGTTTTTCATTGTCGGTCTCCTTATGGCGTCGGGTCAGCGACCTCAATATCCCAAGCCGGAATGTTGACTGTGTTGCCCGACGTGAGCGCCTGTGAGGTGCAGGTGGTGACGTAACGCAGGGTGGTGCCAGTAGTGCGGACGATCGCCACATGCGTCGCTGTGCCCGAAGTGTCTACTGGCACAGCGCTCTTGGCTGCGATCGTCACCTTGCGACCGTTGGTGTCGCCATCGGCCTTCGTGAAATCAGTGTCCGGGGTGAGCGCCACGTCAGCGAGCTTGAACGTAGTGACGGCCTCGGTGTATGTGGTCGGCTCCGCGTTGCAAATCGTCATCAGATCGCACTGGTCGATGTAGTCAAACATCGAGTCAATGGTGGCGTCGGGGGCTACCTTTCCCATGAGTTTCCTTCCTTAGTTGGTCTGCCTGTTAAGCAGATGTGTCTCCGATGACAACAAAAGCTCCTCCGTCATCGTCGACAGCGACTGTGTTGGCGGCCGTCCTACGAACCCAAAAAGCCTTGCAGTGGCCAGCCGGGATCGTCCCAAGAGAGAGAGCTGAGCCGGCACTGGAAGGAGAAGAGAAGGCCCCGACCCCAGCAGCCGGGTCTGTGGTCTCGTTGGTGGCTATGAAGGCTTGTGCTGACGAAGATCCAATCGGAGAAGCCGCCACATCATCAATAGCAATCGCCAGAACGGTCCCGCCAGACACCTGCGAGGACAAGTAGATTCCCGCGTTCTCCAGAGCAATCGCCCCGTGTGTGTTGTGGACGAAAAGACAGCGATAATCGACTGCACTGGCTGCATTTTCAGCACCAGTCACATTGTCGAAGAGGTTGTTGCCGGTGGCAGTTACGAACTCAGTTGTAGAGATGTACTTGCCGAGCGCAGCGTTCACGTTGCCCTGAGCAAGAGTGTTCCCAGCCGAACCACTCTTGGTGGACAATTTGATCTTTATGTCACCTGCGACGATCGGCACGGACTCTCCCTACGAAATCCTCTTCCACATATAAACAACGAACAGTGGCACCAAGTTGTTTGTAGTGCCTATTGGAGATGTGTTCGTATGTGAGTGAGAGCCGCCAGAGCCAGTTGTAGTAGTGACTGAGTGAGCGTGATCGCCAACAGCATTGACTCCAGAAGCACTGTGGCCATGCGAAGCGGAATCACTACCAGATGTATGAGTGTGGTCATTGTTTGATAACGTAAAGCTTCCGGAGTTAGTTGATCCAGTGCCAAGACCAGCAGAGAATAGTGTGTGCGTATGTGATATGCCATTGTTGTTAATAGAGCCACCCGTGTGTGAATGACCTCCACCATTGCCAGTAGATCCGCTAGTAAGAGAGTGGTCGTGTGCAGCTAAAGTATTAGTAGAGGCATCAATAGTATGGTTGTGAGAATTGGACCCTCCAATAGACCCAGCAGAAAGTCCTAAGGCTCCACCCTGAGCAACCAAAAATCTTTGCCCAACAGAAGACCAAGTTCCAATAATTCCCAAGTCGGCTGGGTTAGTTGAAACTGTTAAGAACAAAAACGCACCCACGGGGTAAGTAATAACAACAGGGTGAGTGTGATCTCCTGACGAATACTGATTGACCCCAGAACCGATAGTGTGGTGAATAGATGTTGGACCAGAATCAGTGTCTGCTGATTGGTGAGTATTAGCTTGCAGCAACTTCACGCCGTGGCGATCGGTCTCGCCATCATGGGAGTGCGCCAACAACGACTGCTGCACTTGCATCTCGTCGAGCGCGTCACCCAGGTCTCGATGATGCTGCGCATGAGTCCTACTGCCGTCACCAACACTCCCCAGTGGAGTGCTGACTGGAGTCGAAGGAACATTGAAGACATCATCAGAGACAGGGAAGTTGGTAGGCATCATGCAGTCCTATTCCACACATACACCACGAGGTAAGTGGGAAGGTTTATGTTGGCTGCTGAGTTGATGGTAGAGGTGTGAGTGTGCGAAGCCTCGCTATCAGTATTAGCAACCGTGTGGCTGTGAGACCCATCAGTGCTCGTGTTATTCACAGAGTGTGCGTGTGCAGTAACGTTACTTAATCCTGTATCGTGGCTATGAATCAAAACAATAGTGTAGGAACCAGCACCAGATCCAGGAGAGGCAACGCCAGTGCTGGCACTGGTGCTATTGCTAAAATCATGATCATGGCCAAAGGTGGCAGAGCCCACGTTGCCAGAAGAGTGCGCATGGGAATCACTAGCACCAGAAGTAGGGGAGGTGTGTGAGTGTCCACCAGAGTCGCCGAAAGTAGCACTGTGGGTATGAGAATCACTGCCACCAGTCAAACCCGCAGTAAATGTGCTTCCTGCACAGACCAGGAACCTACCAGTGATCTCTGTCCACGTACCTGGGAGATTGTGAGGTGACCCCGATGGGTTGCCCGCGACCTCGGTGATGAAGATTGCTCCAACAGGCCACACAACCACAGCGCCGTGAGAATGGTTGCCCGCTGCCCCCTGGTTCGCCCCGGTCCCGATCGTATGGTGGATCGCCGTTGTGTCAGAGTCTGTGTCGGCCGACTGGTGGGTATCTGCCTGAGCCAGTTTGGAGCCGTGCCTAGCGGTCGAGCCGTCGTGTGTGTGTGCTAGGAGGGTGGCCTGGGCCTGCATCGCCATGATGGCATCGCCCATGTCCCGATGAGCTTCCCACATGTCCCGGCCAGACCCGCCATCACTATCAAGAGGGGTGGAAGACGGGGCAGAAGGCTCGGAGAAGGAGTCATTAGCTCCAGGGAATAGAGTAGCCATCAGGCTGTCCTCTGCCACGTGTAAACAGCAAGCCATGGAGGAAGATGTGACGGAGAAGAAGCAGTTGCAGTATGAGAATGGCTACCTGGATCAGATGTAAAGCCAATAGTATGATTGTGATTGGCAGCACTATTATTCAAAGCTCCACCAGAATGAGAGTGAGAGCTACTCTTGCTATTCAAACTGTGTGCTGAATGATTTGTAAGAGCAGAATTTCCACCACTACTTCCAGCAGAGTGAGTCTGGCCACTACCTCCAGCAGAGTGAGAGTGGGTCGCAGATGCAGACCCGGTGCTGCCAACAGAGTGTGAGTGGACACCCACATCACCAGTCGGAGTAGCAATGGTGTGGCTATGAGAGCCAGCGGAGCTTGTGTCAGCAATGGTGTGGGTGTGAGTGGTGACATTGGGAACAACAGAACCAGTATAGGTGTAAGACCCACCAGCACCAATGAGAAAGGAGTCTTGAATCTGAACCCAGGTTCCACCAAAATCACCTGAAGGGTTGCCTGCCGTAGTGGTCATAAAGATGGAACCCACCGGCCAAGCAACAGCCCCAGCATGGGTGTCTTCAAACTCAATTAAAGCAGCGTGGTCGCCAGGAGCAGATTGGTTGGCTCCATGACCCAAAGTATGATGTATAGAAGAAGGAGCCAAATCGGTGTCAGCACTCTCATGAGTGTTGTCCTGGTCTAGCTTGCTTCCGTGTCTCGCGGTAGACCCGTCATGAGAGTGCACGAGCAGGGTGGCCTCTGCTTGCATCACCTCAATGGCATCACCAAGGTCGCGATGGTGCTGAACATGGTTCCTAGAACCAGTGCCAGCGGAAGAGAGAGCAGTGGTGCCGGGGCTGCTTGGAATGTTGAAATTGTCCAAGCTAGCCGGCCAGTTTGACGCCACTGCTCTCTCCTTCCCTCATCGCTAGGCTGTGAACGTCTGGCTCGACACCCAAGTGGCCGGGGCCTGGAACACACTTCGGTACTCAGCGACCGGCTCCGGCTCAGTTGAGGGAGAAGCTTCCTCCCCATCCATCGTCGTCTCCGATGATGTAGACGACGCTAGTGAGGTATCCTCCGCAGAAGCCTCGTCTTTTGGGTCTAGCGCAGCAGTCATCGCGGTCGTGATCGTCTCGCGCCAGGTGGCCGAAAGCTTCCCGCTCCCAGGTACATCTTCGATACCGTTGTCCCGAGCCCACATACGAAGCTCGGCGTCGGACGCATCTTCCGCAGACGCATCCTCTGGAGCCTCGGCCGTCACTGTCCCCTCTGAAGAAGTAGATTCGACAGTGGCTTCAGAAGTCGGCTCGACCACAGGAGCAACCGGAGCTTCGACTGGCGTTGGCCCTGATGGCTGCACACCCTCTGGTAGAGTCATCAGCCCTCCTTGATCTTGTCGGAGAGTGCCGACATAAGATGCTGCACTCTTTCCTTGGTCACGGCGTTGAGGATCTCGGTATCGCCCCAGTGGATGAGCACCATCTTCAACTCACCAACAATCCAGGTGAGATCAGCGACCTGAGACATCTTGAGCAACTCATACTCTTTCGCCACGCGATCAACGCTCGTGCACAGGTCTAGAATTGAGTTGCTGGAAGCGTAACCAGAAACATCACCAGGAGAAGTGCTCGTTAAACCACTGTGCTCTCGCGAATCAACCATGAAGAGGCTCATAGAGACCTTCTCACTACGGTGTCTTTGATCTTCCACACCAGGTCGCCGTTCGCGTTCGGGACCCGCTCGATCATCGAGCCGGAGTCGATGTGGAGGTCACACAGTGCCGGCTGCCCATTGTCCAAATCTTCCTTGGACAGGAAGACCTGCTCGTGGCAGATCAAGCACTCCAGCGGGGTCAGATCCTTGTTCTGTCCGGCGTCCATGGTGTACGGGAGGATGCCACCCAAGTCATCCGGACTGTCCGCCAGACTCAAGTAGTCCTCGATGGCCGGATCAATAGTGACCTGTACACGACCAGTCCGCCAAAGGCGCTGGAAACCACGGTGCAAAGCCACCTCTTTAGGTAGCTGAGTGATGTGGTCTCTGTGGTACTTCGGCTCGATGCGCAGGACATTGCCCTTACCATCGTCATGCGAGATCATGTCATTCATCTTGTTGATGACGAACAACGGTCCATCGTAGTCTCTCAGGTCGGCTGGCCGGATCTCGCCTGAAAGACGCTGAGCGCTGTCCGGGTGTACGCTCTGCTGTGAGGCAGATGGAAAAGCTCCACCTGTGAAATCCTCACGAGAGAACCCATGACGCTCAGGGTTTTCAGGCTTGGCCACCGTTCCATCTTGCCGAATGATCGGCGTCGGTGTGGTCATGCCTTTCCCTTTTCTGTTATCTCCCCGGAAGAACCAATTGGGGCCAGACTCCGGGGAGGATAATCTGGCCCCAAGCTTGGTTAGGCAGCAGCGGTGACTGCGCCTGTTGACGACAGCGGAACGTAGACGCAGGTCCACTCGATGACGCCAGTGTTCGCAGCGGTTCCGGTCGCCTGAATCTTACCGGCCGGGAGGATGATTCCTTCAGCGGGCAACTTGACAGCCGGCAGCAGGTAAATGCCGGCTGATTCGGTCAGGGCAGTCGCCGCGACACCAACGATCGAGTACAGCGTGTTGAGCGGATCGCTAGTGATGGTGCCAGCGGCGGACAGGTCCGTCACCGCACCGGTCACGGTGGCGTCGAAAGCCAGTTTGAGGGTTGTCGCAGTCGCGTCCATCACCGTAGTGACCCGACCGAAAAGCTCAACAACCTTCACGTTTCCCACGACGTTGAACAAGTCGACCGTCGAGTTCGTTGGGCTCTTGCTCTTGGTGACAAAAGCACCGCCAGCCGCGTCAGGGTTCCCAGCGTCAAGCAGTGTTCCGCCTGAGAAAGCAGTGCTGCTCAGAGCCGCGTACTCAGCATCGTTCAGCGTGACCAGAGTCCCCGAAGCGACGATCGTGCGCGAGTTCAGGCCAGAAGTCCCTGATGGCTGATATGGCAGAGCAACGTTCGCTGCTGCCGTTACGACATTACGTCCCATTCTCCGTTCCTCCCTTCGAGGAATCAGGGTTAGGTCCGATCTGGGTGAGGAACCGAAGCTCCTCACCCGAGATCAGAACTTAGACCTTGGTCATGCGGACGATGCCGCGCGGGTTGAGGATGGCCATACCGATCAGTTCGTCCATGACCCAACCCTTGTGGAACTGCTCCACTTGCGGGTTGTCCTCGACATCGAGCGAGTACATGACCGGCATGACGCCCAGGAACTCCGGAGCCGGGGTCAAGTAGACCTTCGTCTTCGGAATCATGATGCTCTTGCCGATCTGGAACTCACCGAACTGGACGACCCGCTCGCCCGCGACCACGCGGTCCTTGAAGGCCCAACCAGTTGTGTTGATGTCCCAGCGGTACAGATCGCGGTAACCACGAGGCGAGAAAAGCAGACGCGCAGCGTCAAGCTCGTGCTCGTCAGTGGTGCTCACGGCGTCGTACAGGACGTTGGGGCTGATGTAGCCACCGGTCACGGAGATCGAGTGCGAGTGCGGGTCACCCGACGCCACCAGGAAGTCCTTGGAAACGTAGTTGGTGACCGAAGCCTCCAGAAGCGTGACGAGGCGCGAGTCCTCTTGCTTCATGATGGCCTGCTTCGACTCGTCCTGCGCGTACTCCACGATGTTGACGCGGAGCATGTACAGGTCTTCCTTCTTCACCTTCGGGAAGGTGGCGATCCGGAAGAGACCGATCGGTGCACGCTTGCCCTCGAACGGTGTGATCTTGACTTCGCCCTCGTTGCCGTGAAGCAGATAAGCCTGCCCATAGTCATCGAGAACGTCGTACTCGATCGGCACACCTGGTGTCAGAGGATCTTCGAGAAGGACGTTTCTCACGATTCCCTGGTAGCGCAGCTTCAGTTGGATCGGGCCGATCATCTGCTGACCGAGCCGCTGAAGACCGCCCGTCTTGTCGGACAAGATCTGCGCAAGCCTCTGCTGCTTCTGAGCGTTCGAGAGCTTCGCCGCGCCGAACTTGCGCTGGGCCTGCACGATGTCCCGTACGTACTCGTCAGAAGCACGAGCCTGGCGCTGTAGACCTGAACCGACTGCCACAAGTGCTGACATGTTGCCTGTTCCTCCCTTCGATCCTCTTCTAGTTGTTTCCGGTTACGGGGTCTGGTCCGCGAGGATGACCGCAGTTGGGTTGAACTGAACGATGATGCTTGCGCCAGTCACACCAGAGCCCAGGTACGGGCTCACACCGGTTGCGCCGCCAGACGGCTTGTACTGAATCAGCCGAGCGATCGGCGTCTCGATGACGTTGGAGCCGTCCATCAGAGCCAACTTGCCGGGGCCATCAGCGTGCGAGGCGTTAGTGATGCCGAGCATGATCACGCCGCCGTCCGAAGAAGCAGACTCAGACCACGACTGAGTTGTCGCGAAGGCCGGAGCCATGATCTCGAACGTCGCGTCCGGTCCGCCCTGCCACACCGTGAAGACGTTGAGGCTGTCGTCGTGTGGGTATTGGGTCTCGTCAACTCCGAGCGTCGGAGCAACGAACAGCGCTGACAGGCCGAAGCCACGGATCAGACCAGCGGTTGCCGGAAGGACACCACCGCCAGACGCGGTACCAGCCAGCGTGAAGACCTCGCCCGCAAGCTTGGCCATGACCATGCCTGGGTAGATGTCCACTGCCTTGGTCCACGAGCTTGACAGGAAGCCGCCGTACGGCGTCGCCTGGTGCTGAGCGTAGAGCGGACGCAGGGTGCGCTTCTGTGTGATGTTCGTGATGTTGTTAATCCTGAACATTTTTTGCCTTTCCTCCTTCTCTACAACTCAGTGAACGAACAGAAGAGTGTCTTCTGCGCTCGAAGCGAGCCTTCTGTTTTCCGCCGCCCGTGCCATCGAAGGCGTACGAGCAGAAGCAGACTTTCCGAGAGCCGGGATCGTGCCCGCTGTACGGGCCACTCGACCAGCCGGCATCTGAGTCGAAAAGACCTCCTTGACCCGGCCAAGCACCTTGATGGTGTGAGCGGCCACGATCTGCGGCATCTTCTCGATCTCAGCGATAGCGGCATACCGCTGCTCGTAGGGCACCAGGCCAAGCTCCGTGTAGAGGTCGGCAAGCTGATAGACCTGAGAAGCAGAAGCCCGCTTCAGGACCATCGCTGTCTTCGTGGCCGCACCAGCCTGCATCGGAGTCCGTCCAGTTCCGTCCGGGACCATGGCCTCGGTCTCATCCGAGTGCTCGTTATCGAAGGCGGCGTTGTCGCCCGCGTTGGCGTCCCAGGCGTTCGCGTCGTACTGCTCTTCGGTGGCGTCAGGGTCGACCATGTTAGCGACTGGGGCCTCAACATCCTCACGGTCGTCGGGCGCTGCCTCACCACCACTACCGACCTCATCGGCACGACGGCGAGTTGACGACATCACCTGCTCACGAGCACCGAAGTCGCCGGCCGAAGCGTTCTGGTCGAGGTTCTCAACCGTGGTCGACAGGTCCGGAGAAGCCTGAGCTTCATCGTCGCCACAAGCCGGTGCCTCTGGAGCAGGTGGGTCGCTGGCGATGTTCTCGCCCGTGTCAACACCCTCCTCGTACAGGGGGTACTCGCCGAGAGCCTGAAGGCGACGCTGCGCTTCTGCCAGCCTCCGCTGGGCGAGAGCCTGGCCAACGTTCGCTTGGACGGCTGTTCCTCTACTCACATTGCCCTCCTTTCTAGGTTGGCCGTTATACAGGTCGTATGGGTTGGGCTCGCCATCTTCTTCTTCGTCTTCGTCTGACTCGTCCTCGTCGTCCGAGTCCTCGCCATCGTCGTCACCAAAATAATCGAGATCCTCGTTATCGCCGTCCGACTCGTTATCGTCGTCGTCACGGACATCCCCAGCCTTTTTAGTGTCTGGGTCCTGAAGCTCTTCCGGAGGAGTAATGTAGCCACAGTTGTCGCACTCGATCCCATTGAATTCGGAACCACACTGCGGGCAAACATCGTCATCACGAAGCGTGTCGACCTTCGGGGGAGCAATCATCTCTCCATAGGCCACATGGGTGTTCGCTGCTGTCCTAGTGAGTTGGCCAGCGTTGGTCACCACATTCAATCCAGGGGTAGATGTAGTGGTGATTGAAACAGTAGGCACAGCAGCGTATGTGTAGTTAACACCATCAGGACCAACAAAGCCATGCGAGTGGCTAGCAGCAGAAGACATCTTGACTCCATCCGGCACGATGACCTCCTGCATTACTGCGGTTTCATCGGCGGGGTCGAAGACGAATGAGATCTCGAAGAAGTTGAGACCTCGGCAAATCTCGTAGACCAAAATCCTCTTGGGCTGTCCATTGACCAATTTGGTCAACTCTTGGCCCTTGTTGTTGAGAATATGGTTGCAAAACTCTTCAGCCGTTGTGGCTACGTTTCCACAGTACGAGCAAGTCGAATTATCAACATCGCACCCCATGGACACCGAGTCCATGTTTCCCTTGATAATGTCCTCAGCCAAGTTTGGGAAAGTGAGGGCATCCACCTCAGGGAGGATGGTGATGTGCGGATCTTCACCCAGACCGTGATACTGCGAGGCCAAGATCACACCACGAGTTCGCTCAGGGTCCTGGTTGTTGTGGTTTACGAAGACCGGACGACCCTGGAAAGTGTGCGCAGCCTTCTGCAACTCCTCAGAAGGGAAGCCGTCGAAGTTCTTATTGATTCTCGCCGAGATGGCTCGCACGCGCGGGTAGACATACCCTGGGCGAGGCTTGAAGGCGAAGCTGCCGAACTTGGCGATCGACCCTTTCCCGAAGGGTGCGCTGAGAGAGCCGATGACCTCTGCGGCGCTGATCTGAACATCAACACTCGCATACTTGCGTATCGTCACCGAGTCTCCTCTCCACCACATCAGAACGAGTGGAGAAGACCTGACCAACCACTATCAGGAAAACAGGGTCAGTAGGCTAGGGAGTTGGCCTCAAAGCCGCTGCTGGAGTAACACCAGACTGGTTCTGGTAATGAGACCCCAACTTCTCGTGACCATACGGTCGCTCGACTGGTGAGTCCATCCGGTAGAAAGAGATCTGGCAGATCTTCATGCCAGATCTGAGAATGATCGGCCTGGAATTAATGTTGGTCATCTCCAAGGTGATGTTCCCCTTGAACCCAGGATCTACAAAACCAGCAGTAGAGTGGATGATCAAGCCAAGCCTTCCCAAAGTGCTCTTCCCTTCCACCCTGGCAGCAATGTTCGGGCTTATGCCAACTCTCTCCAGGGTGGTGGCCAAGAGGAACTCTCCTGGGCGGATGGCATACTCCTCGACACCGTTGATCCTCTCAAACTCACGATCTGGTTTTTCAGGATCAATGGGCCGATCCGGTTTGAGGTATCTGATGAAGTCAGACCCCAGTCTCAAATCAAGACTTGCCGGCTGAATAAGGGAAGCAAGATAAGGGGATACGGAAATGTGTCCAAGAACTATGTTTGTACGAATCTGATGGTCTGCGAGCATCTAGCTACCATGGTCCGTTTCTGCGCATTTGATCTTTTGGCGTCAGAGCACCCTCTCAAAACAGAAATGACAGGACATCCTCGGGTGACTCAGCCGTAGCGCTGGCCTCGTAGTGAGTGCCAGCCAGATTCAGGTCCGAGCGATTCCGCGCGGTCCTGCCATCTCCCTCGCGGACCAACTTGTCCTGCTCGGCCAGCGAATAATCGGCTCCGGCCAGGTGGGTCAGCCCGAACTGCTGCTGGAGTTCGGCAACAGAGGAGGTCTTCTCGATCCCCTCGTCGTCCGAGTCGTCACCGGGGTTGTCGGTGCCTTCGCCTTCGTCCTCATCGCCATCGTCGCGCTGGTGTGGCTCGTCGTGTCCGCCGTCGTCGGCCGGCTCGGGCTCTTCGCCTTCGTCCTGAGAGCCATCGGCCGAGTCGTTTTCGTCCTCAGCGATCTCTTCGTCAAGAGACTCGTCATCGTCGGCGTCATCCTCCTCGATACCGTCGTCGGTCTCCTCAGGCCCCTCATCGTCCTGGCCGTCATTCTGCTCTGCAAAAACGGAGAAGGAGCCGACACGAGTCTTGCTCTCCTGGATGCCAGGACCAGGACCCTCTTCGTACGGGTCCAACACCGGCTCCGGTGAAGACTCGCCTTCCTCGGTGTACGGGTTGTCGTAACCGGTCTCTCCACCTGGAGGGAAATCGCCTCTCCCACCAACTACGTCCACGTCGCCATCGTCGGCGAACTTGACGTGAGCGTTGATAGCCCGGCCAGCCGCGCGCTGAGCCCACCCCGAGTTCTTGAAGGTGCCAAGATCCAAGGAGTCGTCGGCGGTCCCGTCCGACCAGATCTGAGCGCTCCAGCCGGAAGCGGTCCTAGTGATCGCGGCCGTAGGAAGTGTCGGGTCGCTAGTGACCCACTCGAAACCACCTTCCTCGGTACGGGTCCAAGAGGTCTTGTTGCCCACGCTGGCGTATCTGCCAGGCTGACCCTTGTTCCTGCGGGACTTGGCGTCCAACGACCGCATCTCGGAAAACAGGGCGTAAGCGTGCGAGCACATCCGGCCCACAAAACTCCGCTTCCTGATCCAGGCCCAATGTCCCCAGTCGCACTCACAGGACCAACCAGAAACCTGAGTCGAGGTCAACTGCCGGCCGACACCCGGAGCAACCGAACCAAGCCGCTGGACAGTGGTGTAGTACCGGCCGTGGTCGCCCTGAACGTAGGCAGTGATGACCTCGGGCTTGAAGACCTCCAGGTCGATCGCGCCCTCGGACCGAAGCCTCTTGGACTTCTCTACCACGTCACGCCAGGCGGCCAGGGCCACCAGTTTGTCTGAGGCGATGGTCTGGAGGTACTCCCGCCAGGGGGCAGGGGTGTTGGTCTCGATGGCGAAGGTGTAGGTCTGGAACGGCGTATGGCGAGCCACGCTAAGATCGGTCCCGCCATTGAGTCCGGCGAGCGCGTCTGTCACGCCACCGAGCATTCCAGCCGGAGACATGCCTCCAGCACCAGGAAGAACACCCATCAACTGAGAAGCAGCGCCGCCCTCAGCGGCACCGGCTGCTTCACCAGCGACCGCACCCTCAAGAAGAGGAGCGAGAGCAGCCGGAGCGGCGGTCTTGCTCTGAGCCTGCATCTGTCCAGGAGGACCACCGGGCATCCCTACGGCCATCATCTGCTGTTGCATCTGATTAAGCAGAGCAAGATCGGCCTGTGAGCCGGTCCAGTGCCACCAGCCGTTGTTGTCCACAGCCCAAAACTGCATCAACTGCTCGATTTGGGACTCGATCTGCGTCGGGCCGGGGTCCTGAGCCGGAGCAGCAGTCTTGATCGAGGCGTAGTGGTTGTAGAGGTCGGCACCGTCTCCGGCGTCCTCGGAGTGGTCCACCAGGTCATCCAAGTTGCTCTCCTGGTAGGTGAACTGCTCCTGCTCGTACCTCTCCAGAAGCTCGTCAAGATCGCGTGGCTGAGCGGTCACTTCATCCGCGCCACCGCGCTTCTCAGTCCCGCTAAAGGGCCTGTCCCCACGCCTCTTCTTCTTGATAACCTCGCCAACTCCCTTACTGCCCTTGGTGGTGTACCCAGCATCAGCCGGGGTCTTGACAGGCTTGTTCGCGTCGTGGCGACCAGTGAGCGGCTTCGAACCGAGAGGCTTGTTCTTCTTCTTGCGGTTCTTCAGACCGCCTTCGGCAACAAGCTCGCGGTGCTCAGACTTCGAGTGAAGCGGGATCTCTTCGACGCAGCGGCAC
>Ga0208185_1000250_pt1 | contig 31164 bp, 57 predicted proteins | sample EasRivMeERMLT700_FD_187532 | JGI IMG/M metagenome (GOLD analysis project Ga0208185, IMG submission 187532) | Soil microbial communities from meander-bound floodplain in the East River, Colorado, USA - East River MetaG ERMLT700 (SPAdes) (version 2) | ecosystem: Environmental > Terrestrial > Soil... | reverse complement strand
ACTGGTAAACATATTTCTATTAGCAGAAAACAGTTTTCTCTGTGGTTTGTCTTTGGCATACATGGCCCTGACTCTTACATCACCCTCGCTGCCTATTGCTCCCATAATTGGGTCAAGTTTCATGGCTAAGGCTATTGCTAGCTCAGCTGCTATAATTCTATCAAAGTTACCCTCATCATTATAAGCCATCATCTCATCAAGAAGCAATGGGTCAAATATCTTGGTCATACCTTTCAATGCTGGTGCTATTTCTCCATCTTCAGCAAGTGTGTGTTCTCTCACAAGCACTTCCTCTGAATACTTCTTCAAACATCCATGCAAAAATAATCTAATTTTCTCAGCTGACCTATGGATACCATAATCTCTTTTAACAGTGGTGTTTGGCACTATCTCTTGCAACCATATAGGCTGGCGTTCTAAGTATCTCGCATCACCCTTGGCAATCATATAGTCAATGAAAGAAATTTCATCGTTTTCTACCAGTGCTCTAGCATTGTAGAATTTAATCAATAGTCTGGCCTGGTCTTCCCAGACCTCTTTCCTATCTGGTCTCGCACAATACGACGCCACAAACATATCTTGATATTTCTCTCCACTAATGGAGTGCATCCTTTTATAGATGTAGACCACCCCAAGGGAACTACTATACGCAGCCTTCCCTTGTCTATATGGATCGACTCCAGCCACATAGAGCCCATATGGAGGATCCTCAATAGGAAATTCATATATAATAATTGGTGCATCTTTGTTGTCATCTTTTTTGGTTGGAAAATTTGTTATAGGTTCCTTGTCTGTGAAATCATGTTTCACTCCTTCTCCATCATCATATAAAATTACAGGAGTACCTGAGTGCGCTGCCTCCTGTAATCTTGTTTTCTGTCTCTTAGCTCCTTCGATATCGAAGATGTTCTCAGATGAAGACAAAAAACACTCTTCCACAATAAGTGGATAATACATTATTTGTTTCAGATAGATGGTTCTATCTGGATTTAGTTTTGCTGCGAGTCTTTCTTTTTCAATTAATGCTGTTGCTTTAACTTTATCAGCTGCTTTGATTTTAATATTATATAGGTCTGAATCTTTAGGTAGGATCAAGCCTCTTTCTTTAATTAACCAGTCTGCTAAAGTGGTTTCTATTTTGCAATCCTGACGATACACACCAGAGAGGAACAATCCTGTTTCCTTACCACTAACAGGATCTACGCATGCATGGAAGTTGTTTGCTCTAGGATTATAGAAGAAGTTCTCAGCATCTTGGCCCCTGTCAAAAGATCCCCCTGTTCCAACAAGGATAGGTACAGCTCTCCAGCCATTAGATCCCTTGATTGCAGGTTCCCCTGCTTTAAATGTTGCAGCAAAAGGATATTTTCCAACCTCATCCATGATTAAGGATTTGGCTGTAGTACCTGCTGCCACCTCTGTTACATTACCATCCTTAGCGTTACGAATGACAATGTAGCTCCAAATTGCATCCTCCCCATCAGGTTTTTTGTATCCCAAGCGTATTTGGTTGGAGCGCCAGGTTTTATCCAGACGTGGGATAGCTATTCCTTTCCAAAGGTTCTTCATTCCAAAGTCAACCTTGTCCTTTAATAAGGATAAATCATAGTCATTACCACATATGATTACATTCTGTGTGTTTTCAAAGAGCGTTGCGTTCATTCCAAAATAGGAGGCTTCCATTTCTGATTTACCTCCTTGTCTTCCACCCACCTCCATGTATCCTTCTTTCTCAACTTTGCAGGCCTCAAGGATTTCAGCTCGTATCCATTCATTGTCTCTCAACTCTGGTAAAGATGTTACCCTCACATCATTTCCATGTCTATCCTTTTCATCTATACGTATCCACCAATGATTGAGGTGCCAATACAACCAGCCAGAGAAATAAACTCCATTGATTGTGACACCTCCCTTTATTTTTTCTTCTTCCCACTTTATCAGGTCATGAAACTCTTGAGTTCCTGGTGGTGGGAGACTTTTTAAGTTCTTGAAGAACTCTGTGCTCTTAATTTCCATTATTCAGGTGTTTGCATTCTATGGGGAACAGTGCTTGCGCCTCTTGCTTCCTTTATAGCGTTTTCTTTTTCTCTCAGTTTATCCACCACCTCTAATAGGGCTAGATAATTCTTCATGGTCTCCTGGAGAAACTTACCCTGAGCCTCTATTGAGGCGATCACCATAGGAATAGTCCCACCTTTAGCGAGCTCCTTGTATTCAATCCTGTCTGTCAACTCATGAAGAGGATTATCATCAATATACTGTCTCCATGTGCTCAGTTGTGCTTCAGCCCAATCAAGCTCTGTATTGATGAAAGTTTTTTTAGTCAGTGCCATTATATAGTTCTTTGAGAAGGATGTTATCCAGGAAATTGAGACTTTTCAACTCTTCCCTTTTTTCCTTCAGTTGTTTTATTTTTTCTTCCAAATTTTCTACAAGTTTCCCTATATCTTCCATTTCTCTCCTTCTGGAAGCCATAGCCTGTAAAAGTTCATATTTAGAAGGGTCATTCATTATATTCGTCTGGGTTAGGTTCTGGATGAGTGTAATAATCATCCAGCTGTAGAGTAGCCCAGTACTCAGTTAATAGTTTAGCAAAATCTTTATCGCTGATGTTGTAAACATCCATTCCCTGTAAAGCATTAGCTATGTGCTCACCAATTGGTAAGCCAGGGAAGTCTTTATGTAATTGCATTATAGCCTTGCTGATAGTTTCAGCATATACAGGATTTCTCATTATAGTAATTTTTCAATGTCGTCATCAGTTAATCTTTGTGTCTCAATTGATGGAGTACGTTTTGGTGGTTCATCATCATCTTCGTCATCATCATCATCAATATCTTCATCATCTCCATTGTCCAAAATATCAGGCCTGAAGCCATCCTTTATAAACTGGGGATTTATGTAGGAGTCCTTTGTCTGTATAATGAGTTTATCCTGATGGGGATCCTCATTATTAGAGAACAAATCTACATAATCTATTCCTTTTTCATACAGCTCAATCAGAAGATTTATTAACGTATCCAAAGGAAGCTTTTCAATTTTAAATGTTCGTCTCATCATTAATAATTTTTTCCTGTTCAGGAGTTAACTCTGGGCCCCACTTATGTTGTGGACATTCACATGTGAGACATTTAGTTTTAGTAATCAGGGGACATCCACAATCAATGCAATGTTCATCTCTTCTCAAGGAATGATAAGTTCCATCTGCTTTAGCATTGTTACTGTTAAAAGGACATTGTCTGCATATGGCAAGTCTCTCATCAGACACTTGTGTTATTTTCTCCTCAAGATACTGAGAAGGGAGCAAATGATTTCGCCACCCCTCGAAAATCTGCTTTATACTCATTTTAGTTTTGGTTTAAGGTGTTCTATATTCTTTAGCACTGTGTTCAAACGCAGTGTTGTATTCCTGTCTTGGGGAGCTTCCTCATATAGAGTCTTCTGCTCCTGATATTTTACCATCTGTTGATGGGCCTTTTTTTGATTAAACACGAACTTACCAAAACCACTGAGCTCAATACTGTTATGTGTGCTTGTTGCTCTAAACGCTTCTGTGAATTGATCAGTAATAACTGTACCAATTATTTTCTCAGAGATGTTCAACTTTAGACTCAGTTTTTTGATAAGATGCTCTTTCAGAGGCATGCTCATTGGTTTCTCCATTGGAATGTTCATTGTTTAATGTTAACGTTATCTGTAGAATTAATGGCTTTGAGAAATCAAGAGCAATGCGTGGATTCACAACTATCTGTTTGCCTACTTTAACCAGGATGCCAGTGCGCTTAAGCTTGGACACAATATTGTTTATAGTAGGGAAGGAGCTGTTGTACAAAGAACAGAAATCCTCTCTCACAGTAGCGTATGAAATACTACCTCTGACAGCAGAGAAGGCAATCAACTGTATTTCCCTTTCTGTCAAGAACAAGGAGTTCAAGGCTGAAATCAGGGAATAATATTGTTGCGCTAACTCCAACCTGTTGGTGGAGCTCTTTGCTAGTTTCTGAATGGTCATTGTTTCCATAATGTAATTGATTAGTACAAAGGTAGGAATAACCAAGCTAATTATTTTTTTTTTTTTAAATTTTTTTTTTGAGATGCGTCTGTGTATATGGGGTACCTCCAATTGCAACTCCACCCATAAAAAAAATAATTGGGGTATTCCCCCTTAACTTTAAAACAAATTATTATGAGCACAGCAATCGCATCAAAATTTGCAAAATTCGAGAGTACCAATGGAGATTACAAAGCAGTTAACTTAGGAAAGTTAGTTGATGTATTCAATGGTTATGATTTTAGATTTCAAGACAGTAATGTTGGTAAAAAAGCAACATTTGTATTCTATGATAAAGAGGATGCAACAAAGACATTAACTGTAGTACTATCTAAGAAATTAGATGATATGTACAGAACAGGTAAGATAGTTAAGTTACAATTAATTGGTTGTGATGTAGTAGAAATGGATTTAATGGATACTACTACTGGTAACTTAATTGCTGAAGGAGTATTGCGCTTACAAGCACCAACCAGTGGAATTTCCAAAATGGGTGCTCAAGTTGCTCAGGATTATGTTGATGTTCTTGCAGGCTTTTAGCCTGCAATAACATTGCATATATGAGGGTGGGATATAACCATTTATATCTATGGGTGGGGAACTCTTATCCTTTATTGTTTACTAGAGTGATTGCGCTTTGTAAGAATATTGCAGAATTCGCAATAGATTGAGTGATTCACTGAGAAGGGTATAATGAAAGAAAACTTTTCTTCGAGTATTTAAAAGTTGCATTGCGAATAATGCAAAGAAATTTGTGTAGGAATTAGTTCCTATGCATTGTTTGATTGTGTTGTTTGAGGTATTTGGAGGTCAAATTAGCTGTTTGGCCTCTTTATATCATGATTTGAACAGCAAATGAGGACGAAATAAATGTGGAGATATGCACATGAGATCAAAAAGGGTATCAAAAAAGAGAACAACATTAAAAAAACAACAAAATATTATAGCATTATGTATATAACATATCATCAAGAAGTTGCATTACCATCTACTGTAACAGAGGAAATAGCACATAAATTATTATGTTCTGAAGTATTAGATTACCTTAAGGCGAGAGATATTCATCAGACTAATTATTATTTTCATAGAGGTAATGTATTATACTTTCTTTATTTAGATAATGGAGATAGAATAGATATTGACCTTAGAGCAGATGCAATAATTAATAAATTTTAGTATTATGTATAATATATTTTATAAGATTACCTTTTCAGACAGAACTATCTATTGGTGTTTACAGCCAATGGGTATTGTCTGGAGAGTTATTGAACAGAGAATTGTTCCTGAAGATACAATGGAGATATTAAATTATCTATACCATGAGAGTCAATTGGAGTTTGAATGCACAGAACAAGAGTTCTTAGATGCTATTCAAGAGAAAGGTGCTGATATGTTGGTTGTATTGAGAGCTAGACACAGCATGAGTGTTGAATTTGTTATTGATGACGCTTTTAGTCATATTGACGTTAAATTGGATGTATTATGAAGAAAAGTGAGTTATTAGCTAAGTATATTCATTTCAATGAGGATATCATTGTTATTGATAAGAAAGAGTTCTTTATGCAAATGGGTGATTTGGGTGGATTAAAGCCTAAATATTATACTCCTTTGCATGATTGTGAAGTAATGGAGGTGACAAGAAATGGTTTTACATTTCATTGTTATTCATCATTACAGAGTGATGGTATTACATGTGATACATTCTATTTTAAGCTATTGATAGTTGAAGAAGGAGTTTATCCAAGTGAAGAATTAATTGATGCGATCCCTAATGCTCATTAGGTTTCTGTTAGCATTTGTGCTCTTATTACTGGTTGTAATAGGAGTACTGTGCTATCAGGTATCAGAGTCTGCATTTAGAAATTATTGCATATTCTTGGTGCCAATGGCATTAATACGATTAGCACATTCATTATTATTAATCTACAAACCAAATAAATCGTGAGACATTTAATCATTAATTTAATAATACTAAACATAGTAGCAGGGTTCATGATATATAAGATATTGGAGTTTTTCTTCAATATTGCTATATTAGTGAGCAACATAGATGAAGAGGTAAATTATCAATTAGATATATTTCATCTTAAGAGACTGATGCTAAGCAAGATTAAAATTTAACCCCAACAACTAAATAATCAAAAGAAATGGAAAACATTTTAAACAACACAGAAGATACCAATGTATCAAAGTCACAATCAATGAGATTGTCATTAGAGAAACTTGATGGAGGATATATATCTGACATTACAGGTAAGAGAAAGATATTTCAACACGCTGATGAAGTGGTTGATATGTTAAACTTCAATAAGATAATTGGTAAGCTTGAGCATGCTGAATATAAGCTACATATTGACATCATTCATAAGGATGATGCTCAAGAGTTTGATGATTTAGCAGATTTAAGAGCTAATTATAAGCAAGAGGCAGCAATGTCTATTGAAGAGGCTAAAGAAGCTGGTATTATTGAGAAGAAAGAGGAGTTTGATCCAATGCCTAAGATGGTTGAGCCTGATTTAACAGCACCAATTAAGGTTACAGCTGCTAATGCATACTCAATTGCAAGATTAAAAGGTATTGATTGGGCACAATTACATATTGATTTGCCAATGTTACCATCAGAGATTACTGCAATTACTGGAATGAATACTACAACATTGTATGCTAGTCTTCCCAAAGCTAGAAAGAATGAGTTTTCATTTCAGAATGTGCAGACACGTATTGGTTTTACTGTATTAGCTCAGTATTATGAGCGTACATTAGGTATTAGATCTAGTACACAGGATAAATGTGAGAAGATGAAGGAGGATTTATTGAAGATGATTAGAGAGATTGAGCTCATTGCTAATGGGCAGAAGTTTGTTAAAACATCAGAGGTACAAAAGAGATTAATAACTATGCGTACAACTTTGTTATAGTGGAAACAATAAACAGTATAATATGTTTTGTAGCACTGATAGGCCTTATATGGTTTATCAGTGTTACTTTTTTTGGTAATAATGGTAGAAAATAAATAATTATAATATGTCAAAGACAGTGGTAACAATCAATCCAACTATTAAAGTTGAAGAGCCTAAAAAAGTGGCTATAATATTCACACATGTGTTATTAGATTTAGCAATGCACTCAACCAATAAGCAACCTGAAGATTATGCTAATGTTGAGCTTTTAGTTAAGGGCTATCAATATACAAGAGAGAAATCTATTCATATTGGTAAGCATGACTTGATGCTAGCATTTGATGAGTCTAGATCTGATGGAATATTATTCATTGGACAATTTAATGATGGAGTAGTAGAAGAATAATTAAATAATAATAGCATGACAAATATTGAAAAAGCCCTTTTAAGCAACGTTTTTCCTCACGTTGATATTACACTATTAGAGGAAGTAATTAATGCAACACCAAACACTGAGGTGGCTACAGAGATACTATGTGGTATATATCTTGAACCTGAAGTTCCACAACAAGTATGGAATGATGATAAGACACGTACATATATCATGGATTCATTCAGTAAATGGACAGGTAATGTATCATATCATTACTTCACACCTAAGAGAGTGAGTGCATATTTTCCTAATTCAGTTAAGTCTGAGACTATTACTGAGGAGAATTATAAGTCATTGAGTTGTCCTAATGGTGATGATGGTGTATATCATTTGTGGGTATCTTGTCCAAGTATTATGGAGAAATCCACGAGTGGTATGGAGTTATCTAAATGGATGAAACTACATACTAAATGTCCTATTGATATGTTTGAGAAGATATTGGATGAGGCTGAGAAATCTATTGATGAGCCACATGTAGTACATCAAATGACTGTTGCAGCTGAGAGTATTCATTAGTAATAGGGGGAGAAATCCCCCTTTAATAATTTAATTATGGTATTTACTGAAGAACAAAAGATTAAGACTCTCAAGATTATACGTAGAAGAGCGATTGCTGGCAGAGATATGCATATTCCAACTAAAGAGCCTGATGTAGTTTGGGAGGTACTCAATGAAATTATTATATTATCTAACATATTATTAAAACAGTAATGGCATTAACACGTTTACAAAAAGAGACTGCTATCAATGAGCAGACTAGGCTAAGTGATCTGACATCAGAGTATGCTGGCAATGGGAGAGCCAATAAGGCTATGAAGGCATTCAATATGCGTGCTCTTATGGGCAAAGTGGTAAATGAACAAATGACTATCTATGATTTCATGGATACATTAGTTCTGAAAGAAGATATTAAATATTATACACTCTTATTCAATCTAGAGGAAGAGTGTGTATGATAATATACTGTCTGGTAGGTGCTGTCACATCAGTGGCAGTACTCTATTGGATGCATCATAGAATAATATTCATGAAGTATCCAAGCTATGTTAAGTTTAAAGATTATTTAAAGAGGCGCAATATATTGTGGCTCATAATAATAGAGAAACTGATAATACTCTCACTAATTGCAGGCTTAATTTTTGGATTGCCTGCTCTTATAAATCTTTTAGTTAATTAATTCATTTAAACACACAATCAAATGAAAAAAATATTAATCGTCCTGAGCACAGGACAAGAAATCTTAATAGGATATGCTGAGAGTATATACCATTGGATAAAAGAAATAGAAGAAAGAATCATTGTGCCATTTCATGGTCACTATGATTATATAGTAGTTCATAATGTATATAATGAGGCATATGATGATTATGTCACATATAAAGCTGTTAAACCATAATGGCTAATAGTTATGAAATATTAGGAGTTCCTAGGACAGCTACCAAAGAACAGATTAAAAAGGCATATAGAAGGCTGAGCATGTTATATCATCCAGATAGGCCTACTGGTAATAATGAGAAGTTTATGAGCATCAAGAGTGCATATGAACAACTCATCACAATTGAACCTGAGAAGGTGCATCAACAATACGAGCACAGACATCCACCATATACATCAATTATTAGTAGTAATATTACTAAGAAAGGTAATTGTGAAATATATCTGTCATTTAAGAACATATCATACATTGACAGTATGGGTATGGATTATACATATAAATGGACAGTATATGGTATGAATGGTGGTTATCTTGAGATATCAAAGAAAGATTTAGCATCTTCTGGTTATAAATTTATACTTGTGTTTCATCCTGTCATTGGTAGTGCTGTTACTAAGTCATTTATATTTACTGATCCACGTAGTGGATGGGAGAAGTTTTGGTATAACATTAAAAGATATTTCAAATGGCATACGTAAAGAAACGCAGATGGTTCTATCTGTTTAATGCATTAGTTGTATTTGCAGGACAGATATGGTTATTATATCAGCATGATTGGAACATATTAGCTACACATACATTAGCTATGCATCCTTGGTGGTTGATATTGTTTATATGGCTCCATTTATTTTGGGGTGTTGACAATTTGATAGCATTTATTAATAACAGGATAGAAATTAAAGAAATTCCTGATGATACAGAAGAAAAAGATGAAGAATAGTATACTTATTTTAGTTATAGCTCTTGCACTGGTAGGTTGTGAGAGTAAGTCAGGCAGACTTGCAAAGATTAAGGCAAAAAGAGCTGCAATAGAGAAGTCTTTTGATAGTATAGACAGTAAGCACAATGTGTTTATTAGATTTAATGGTACTGATAAGCAAATACCTAAAGATGGTGAATTGCTTATTATTAAGTGCTCATTAGAAGATACTATTATTGTTGAACCAGCGTCTATTGATGATGCAAGAGCATATCTTGAGAACAATGGAAGGGGATAACAAGTGGACCTTTTGGTATAAGGTATGGATAGCAATAGAGGCTCTTGTGAGCCTCTTTGTTATTTGGTTAATGTGCACACTGTTTACAGTGTTGTTAACATGGGGATTGATGGCTATTAAATATGGTGAATGTACTGCTATACTAATAGAGCAGTATGCATCATATATTAAAATTGGTTATGGTGCTATTCTAACTATATGTATAGCCCAGTATTTGAGACGTTTATATCGTAAATACAAGATAGACAATGGAGGAGAATAGTAAATGGGAAGCAGGTGATGTTGCTATATGTAAGTATGTTGGTGATTTGCCAACTAAATCAAGCACTAATGGTAAGAATCCACCATTACGCATGAATGCTGAGTATATAGTTAATGGTGTACACATATGTGAATGTGGTACAATTAAGTTGGATGTAGGATTATATTCTGAACTTAATGGTGGTACAACATGTGCTTGTGGTGCTATAAGTAGACCAGGTACACATGTTCATTGGGCTAATGCATCTAGGTTTGTTAAAAAGAAAACCAGAGAAGCTATCAAGGAAGAGATGGATGAGGCTATTCACAATGAAGATTATGAGTTAGCACGTCAATTAGATAATCAATTAAATAATAGACCATGAAAACATTCTTAAGAGCATATTTAATGGGATTTCCTCTTAATGCGTGGCAGAGAGAAGAAATGGTTGAAACTATTGAGAAGATGTTTCAATTGAAGAGAAAGATGATAATAGTGGGTACACTCACTGTTATAGCTATTATTCTATCATTATTTTGTATAACTGTAAATTTATTAATAAAATTCAAATGGATTTCTTAGAAAAATTAGAAGCTTTAAAGCAAAAAGGTGTGTATTCAATAAATGTACACTATGGTGAAGGTACAGGCTGTGATGACAGTGATGTGCCTATGTTAGAGAGACTTGTTCAGATAACTGGAGAACCTGTTGGTTATTTAGGCTCCTTGAGAATCCTATTCAAGGGCTCTGTTAGAGATTTCTTGGATATGGATCTGAATATGCCAATAAAAAACATTAGTAATCCACCATTAAGAGAAGAATACCAAGACAATGGTTTTTATTTCTGGGGTAGTGAGTCAGCTGTTGCACAAGTGGAGAAGCAGGATAAGGTATTTATGATGTAATGAAGAGAATATTATACATCATAGTGTTAATTGTAATATTAATATCAGCCTGGGCATATGTCATTAATGGCTTAGTTCAGACTATGGAAGGAGAATAAAATATGAAGAAACTATTATTCATAGCCATGTTGTTATGTATAACAGCAGGCTACAGTCAGAAATATCCAGCTCCTGTTAAACTAAAGACTATAACTATTAATGATTCTTATAAGGGCTCATCAGTGAGAGCTTATAGAGTTATGAAGAGTTATTACAGAAGGAGTACAACAAACTATTTGCCTGCTGAACCAATGCCAGAATACAAAACATTAGATCCTTTGCCTATATATTATGATGAGCCAAAAACTCGTGGTGGTGATAAGGTGTATGTAACTGATGATGGTAAGGTATATGTGTGGGCTACGTCTGATAGAGGTATTACGTATAAAAAATATTTATAATGAAGAAGTTATTTATTAGCATGCTGCTATTACTGGGTGTAATGGCAGTTGGTCAAACCAAGGCTAATGGCTATACATATACATCTTATAAGCAAGAGCGATATAAGGGTGCATGGAAGACATATGATTTGGATAAGCAGGAGACAGATAGCACTGCTGCGAAGAACGTTTGGAGAACAAGTGATGTAGCAATATATCATGGAGATAAATACCCTGTATATCTCTCTAAAAATGGTAAGCTATTTATTTGGGTTGTTAGTCGTGAGACTGGTAACACTTATAGAAAGTATATTAATTAGACGTTGGGGAACGTTAAAAAACTCAATAACTTTTCAAGATACTGAGAACACCAGTTTCTCTCCTTATTTAATTTTAGTAGGTTAGTTATTAAGAAGAGTTTTAGGTGTAAAGTACAAGCATACTGTAGGTAAAGCTTAAACTTTGGGGCAAAAAACCCAAGAGCGTAGGTTTCTATACTCACCACGTTTGTGAGAAGTCTTTGAATGCTCTACAAGAAAGGCAATAACTAAAATAACATTTCAAGACGTTGAGAACACCTTGGTTCCTTGAGAGTAATTAACTCAAGTTTTAGGTGGAAAACGCAAACACACAATCATATGAAAATAATAACAGAATCAAAACCAATATTATATTGGTATGCCAGAGTCCTGGGCGATGAAATATGGGACTTTCACTTTATATATCAGGGTGAAGAGGAAGATGTGCCTCCATCATTAGGTCACATTGCATTAGATAACGCATATTCATTGGATCATCCAGCTATGTGTATCAATTAATACTATCATTAATAGAGAAAAACTATGAGTACTAGTAAACTAAGCAGATATGGTGTATATCATCCAAAGGGTGGTGTACTAAATACAGATTTGTCAATTGATACACATGAATATGAATATGTTGCATCAATTGAATCAGAGAATCTGATACGTGTGTTTTATAAATCACAGAACAACTTTAACCCTGAGTATGCTGCTCTGGGTAAGAGAAGCACATGTGTAGGTGATATTATTACCTCTGACAATAAAGTGTATATGTTTAAGGGTGTGGGCTTTAAAAGAATCCCTAGCACTAAAGACTTATATAAGAAGATAATGGAGACTGACGAAGCTATAATAGAAATATTATCTCGTAAGCACCTCACTGAAGACCAGGTTAATGACTTAATTGAAAACAGTATATGAAGGCAAAAGTACAAATATGGGTGAATGTTGGTGATATGACCATTCATTCAATAGTATTCCATGATAGGATATTAGAATCAACTATATCTAACTCTGGGAAGATTAAATTTCAAAAGTTCCTTAGGAAGCTCATCATACAGATGCCTTTACAAATGTTTAAGCCTTATTTTAAGAGTGACATGCCATATAGATCTCTTATGATGATTAATCAAGAAATAGATGTTTATCCACATATTACTCTTCATAAGAAGGCTCCTTATAAGTTGCCACATCCATATAATTGTGATTTACATCCTGCTCCTGTATTGGGTATGCAGGCTACAACTTTTGAAGAGTATTATAAACATCAAGCTGCTTGGTTAAGCACGTTTCCTGAAAGAGGTTCAACTGTCAGTTGATCTATAGGAGTAGATGATAGTAGATATATTTAGTCTCGCTGTCTCTCGACTGTGCCTCAAAGGTCTGGAATTTTAACCACATAATCCACTAATTTTAATTCTATTAATTTATTGTATTTTTTTTTTCAATAGGGGGTGTCTATCATAGATATCCTCTATTGTTTTTTTAATTTCAATAGCAAATATTTATAATCATGAATGACAAAAGTAAAGTGTTGATTGAAAACACAGAGATCTCAAAGAGATCTAAAATGGTTCTAACAGCTCTAGGGGTACATTCAATTGACGATTTGAAGATAATGTATCTCTTGAACACAATCCCAACAATTGGTACTAATATTGACTTGTTTCCCTTTGTGAAAGCAAGTATAATGTATACCAGGTTCGTTAATGATGATGTGAAAACACTTCTTGCGACCTATTGTGATGTTGAAGAACTGGACAATGTGGGGGTACAATAGCCCCCACTTATTTTAATACGTATTTTATAACCCTTTAATAATAAATCCTATGAGATTATTTGACAAGCATTCCAATGAGAATGAAAGCCAGGCTAAAGCAGCCATTGTAGAAGTAACTGCAAAAACAATTGCGAAGTATATTATTGCGCAACAATTCTTAAGTAAATCACTATCAGGTGGTGGCGAGAGTAACAAAAATGGTAATTGCATCTTATGCAAAACACACAAGCTTACTAAGCTTATGGCTAAATTGGAACAACAAGTAGGTCAATTGGCTAAAACATATGATTTACTGTTTGATGAGGAATTGGACACACGTCAAATTACTCGTGATATGGTAGCTGAGTATTATCCATTAGCAGGTTGTGACCATTGCAACAAAAAGAGAGCTGAGGAGCGTTCTTCTTCAGATAAAAGACCAATGACCACTGAGGATATTACAGACATTGCTTCTTTAATTAAACATGTCATCAGTGATATGACTAATGATGAGATTGATGTTCAGGTTATTGAGCATGGCCCAGATGGTCCAAGAGTATTTGGTGTTAATCCTAATGATTACAAAGAGTTTAAGGATTTCTTTAAAGCTGTTATTAAAGCAAGAAAACAATTTGTTGGTGATGCTATAAAAAAAGCAAAAATGAGTACTCAAGAAGAAGCTACAATTCATACAGCTACTGAAACTGCTGAATCTATTTCTTCTGATTCAAAATCACCATCATCCAATGGTAGTGAGAAAGGACCAAAAAGAAGACCATCATCAAAAGATGATGAAAAATAATCAAACATTGTAATATAATTATGAAATGTTTCCCTCATTCGTGAGGGGAACATTTTTTTCAAACACACACAAACAATTTAAATATTAGGAATTATGAAAATACTTGATGAAGGAAAGGAAGAAGATGACTATATAAGAGCTATGGATGCTGTTTCCTGTACTATATATAAGTCATCTTTAGATAATTCAAAAGAATTATATAATGCTCAAGGTCTTAATAAAGTTTCTGAAGGAAGCAAAGAGATTGGAATAGCTGCTGGACAAATTGTTCTAGATAAAATTATTGAAATCACTAAAGATATGAGTAGAGATGATTTAGTCAGATGGCTAGCTCAGTCTTCTGCACATATGTTAGTGTCAGTAATGAATAACAATCCCAAATATAGACACAGAATTCAATCAATAATAGATAACTCTTAACCCCAAATCCCATGTCTGAACTAATTAGTGCACCTACAAGAAAAATGCATAGATGTCTTAGCCTTAAAGAACAAAAGATTGCTGAAGAGGCTAGAACTGCAGAGATTAAACGTGTTGAAGAGAGCATGAGAATGCTATTCTTTGGTGAAATTATCAATCAAGGTATTGTAGATCAATATAATGCTCTTGAAGCAAGATGGAAAAAATTAAATAAACAATAAAGATGGCAGATAACACAAAGTATGATGGTGTTGATATCAACACCTTGGCACAAAAATGTGCTGACATAGCAGAAGCTAGAGTTGAGGAAGGTAATTTAAAAGGGCATATCCTAAATGAGGAGTTGTACCAAAAGGTAAAGGAGGCATTCACTCCTGAAGAACATGCTTATCTTACTTCTATATTTATAGTGAGAAAGATAAATGAGTACCAAAACAGAGAGATTATGGATGTTTTAAGTAAAATCTTTCAAAGAAATGGGTAAATTTTTACTACTGATGCTGGTGCTTGTTGGAGTATGCTGTTCCAAATCACATACAGATACAGCAAGCACAGGAACAATCAAGGGTGGGGACAAATACGTCCTCACTACTGGTTGTTGTGGGCACTACACTAAAGATACAGTGGAAGTGATTGGGTTTATACAGGAATGTGTACTCGTGAAGGATAATACTGGTAATCAGAATTTACATAATACCAAGTACTTTAAGCAACATATAAAGCCTATACAATGAGAAACATATTAGCCTTATTAGGAATACTGTGTATAGTAGGATGTGGTGGACCATTGTTCAAAGCTGAAATTACTCAAAAGATACCCTACATAAGTGTAGGTAATAAGTACATCTATTATAATCTGATACAACATGGAGTTGTGAGATGTGATACTATAGAAGTTACTGGTATTGATGGACAGTGCGTGTATTTCTGTCATAAGAATGAGAACTATATTACAAGTAAGAAGAGATTTAAGTATAGTACTGATAAAATAGAAAATCCCCCTAAAAAATAGGGGGATTGTTCTTTTTAATACTTTCTCTTATGTTCTTTCTTTTCCTTCTTGTTAGGTTGGATGTGTACATGCTTAGGTTTACTGTTGTCTTCAAAATACTTACAGTTTACCCATTGTTCACGACCATTGGCATGTCTAATTTGACACATATTGCCTTTTACTACAAGAACTTGGACAGTAGTGACATAATAGCCACCATAATCATTAGGTGCTCTGTGATACTCATATGTATCACCTACACATAATCTGTTTCTCCAACAAGGAACATTTGTTTCAGTGGTTATTGCACAAGAAGTAATCAAGAACAACAAAACAACAAAATGAATGCTAGTGTTTTCATTTTAATTAAGGATTAATGAATAGTAAAGTTACGAATAATAAAAAAATAATAAGTTAAAAATGAGCAAAAATAAAGTCAAAATAACAGTGTATCCTGATGCTGTAAAAGTAAAGGGAAAAAATAAAATGGTTGCAGTTGTTAAGAAGGAGCCTAAGGATCCTCTTCATGCAGCAAATGTCATTTTTATGAAGTCATTAGTGGCTGAAACAGGACCAGAACCAGGTGTAAAATCTGAATTGTCTAAGAATGGCAAAGTAAAACACTCTTGGATAGGCTTAAGTGATGAGGCTATACGAGAATTATATGCGTGCTTGCATCACTATTTAAGAAATGTGTAATTAATAAATCAAGCAATATGTTCAAAAGTGTAAAAAACCAAGTGAAAGAACAGTTCGACAAGATGGTCGCAACTGGAAAAACTCTATTCGTAACTGATACGAATAGAGATGCTATGTGGGATGTTTATCTGAATGGCTTTGAGTCAGAGGAAGAGCGACAGCACCATAACTGTAACTGTTGTAGACAGTTCATAAAAAACTATGGTAAGATTGTCATCATTGAAGATGGTAAACTTACTACTGTGTGGGATTTTGTTCCTCAAGATGAAGTTTACACTAACTCTATTAATGGGTTGAGTGAGATAGTAAAAGCTTCTGTTATCCAAAACAGATTCATCAATGATTTCCTTAAATTGGGAACAGATAGTAACTTTGATATGGATGCCAACGTGACATGGAACCATTTCTTTGTTGTAGCTCCTACTGTATGTTTGGTTAAAAAGGACCAAAAAGATACTGTGTTATCTCAAACCAGAGATAATAAAAATGTATTTAAGAGAGCTCTTGAAGAGTTAACTATGGATGCTACAGAAACTGTGCTTGAATTGATAGCCCAAGGTTCATTGTACAGAGGTAGTGAGTCTGAGAATTTACTGAAAACCTTTCTACAGTTTCAGAAGGACTATAATAAAACACTGGCACATAAGAAAGATAATTTTATCTGGAGTGCTATTGGTCTATATGGTAATGCAGGTATATTCAAAATAAGAAATACTGCTATTGGTACTCTGCTTGTTGATTTGAGTGGTGGTAGAGATTTGGATAGTGCAGTGACAGCATTTGAGAAAATGGTAGCCCCAACAAATTATAAGAGACCAACAGCTTTAATTACCCAAGGGATGATTAAAGAAGCTGAGAAAGCAATTGAGGATATGGGTCTTAAAGACTCTCTGGGAAGAAGATTTGCTACCCCTGAGGACATATCTGTTGACAATGTAATATTTGTTAACAGAGATGCTAAAGTGGCTGGTAATGTCTTTGAAGAGATGAAGGAAGAGGCACAGATCAATCCTAAATCTTTAAGCAAAGTGGAAGAGATTACTATTGATAAGTTCATTGAGGAAGTATTGCCTACAGCTAAGGGTGTAGAGGTGCTTGTTGAGAATGCACACTTGGCTAATCTTGTGTCTGTAATAGCTCCTGTAGAGCCATCAGCACCAAGTTTGTTTAAATGGGATAATCCTTATTCATGGAGCTATGTGAATGCCTTAACTGATTCCATTAAGGAAAGAGTTAAAGCTGCTGGTGGAAATGTTGGAAATGTAGAGGGTGTATTGCGTGTGTCATTATCATGGTTTAACTATGATGATTTAGATTTACATGTTATGGAGCCTAATGGTAATGTCATTAAATACAGTACATTTAAGAAACCAGCTATTGCACCATCTTCAGGTCAGCTTGATGTGGATATGAATGCAGGACATGGTACATCTCGTACTGCTGTAGAGAATATCACTTGGAGCAATGCATCTAAGATGCAAGAGGGTGATTATAGCGTATATGTAAATCAATATGCATTGCGTGAAGCTAAAGACTTTGGTTGTATTGTGGAAATTGAATGTAATGGTGAAATCTTCACGTTTGAAAGAACTGAGAAGATGGAAGGCAACACAGGTATCGTGAAATTCAACTATTCTAAAGCAAATGGTATCACTATATCTGGAGGAGCTGAATCCAAAAGCATTTCTAAAGAAAAGTGGGGAATCAACACTAACAAGTTCCAAAAGGTGTCTATGATTATGAATAGTCCTAATTATTGGACTGATAATGTTGGTAACAAACATGTATTCTTCATGATTGAAGGAGCTAAGAATGATGAGACACCAAGAGGATTCTTCAATGAATTCCTTAAGGAAGACCTCACTAAGAACAGAAGAGTGTTTGAAGTGCTTGGTGCTAAGCTTAAAGTTGAGCCAAGTGACAAACAGCTTACTGGTGTGGGCTTCTCAACTACACAGAGAAATCATATTATCTGTAGAGTGGAGGGTAAGTTTAAGCGTACGCTTAAAGTTACTTTCTAGTGGTTGACATAGCTCAGTTGAAGGTTGGTGATAAAGTTTATTACCAACCTGATCACTGGTCTGATGATGACAAGTGGGAGAATGGTATGGTTAAAGAAATACCAGAGTATAACCTCAACTCTGTAAGAGTTGTGTATCATTGTAATGGTGACTGGGATAATTATAAAGATTATACTGCTGCCATGACTAATAAAAGAGATTTATTTCTAGGTTGGAAACATTAACAAACAATTATATTATGAATTTATTTCAAGAAGCTTCAAGAAAGAAGTATCGTTTTGGTGGAACCAAAGGAACAGTTAACACAGAGGATTTGTGGGAGCTAAAGTTAGAGGATTTGAACACAATTGCCAAAGACCTCAACAGACAAATTAAGGCAGGAGATGAAGAAAACTTCATTTCTAAACGTTCAACAGCTAATACAGAGCTTAGTAACAAGTTTGAGCTTGTTAAAGAAGTTATTGCTATTAGATTGGAAGAACTTGAGAAAAAAGCTCTTGCTAAAGAGAGAGCAGCTAAACGTCAACAGCTTATTGAATTGATTGGCAAGAAAGAGATTACTGCTCTTGAAAGCAAATCAATTGATGAATTGAAAGCTGAGTTAGCTGATATGGATTAATCAGGGCCCCCAGAAATGGGGGTTTTAATACTTTTATTATGGAAAATAAAGAATTTAATCCTACAAAGAAAGATTTACTAATGATTGATGGTCTTATTTTAGAGATAAAAAATAAGAAGAATACTTTAATTCAAAGAAAAGTAAATCTTCAAATTGCTTTATCAAAAGCTAGAAATGAATACAAGGATGTTGATTTCAATAGTAAAGATTTTAAAAGAATCAAGAATAATCGTCAAAATCTTAAAGAGTGTTTTAATATTATTGAATTAGAGATTAAATCATTGAATGAAGAGCTAGCCTATAAGAATAAATTGCGTGGAGAAATAGAATTTCATCTTGCACATAATAAAAGTCTTGAAGGTAAAGAGGATCTTGATAAAATCACCAAGAGAATACATGCACTTAAAGTAAAGTATTCCAATTTCACTAAAGACAGAACCAGGATTGCCAGTCTAAGAGTTATGGCCTCTGAAGTCTTGGAAGAATTGGAGAATTTACTTAAATAAATTTTTATTAACCAATACTAAAATTATGAACAAAGCAGTTATCAGAAATGGAAGATGGGTTAGAGAAGATGGAGAACCTTTAGACCCAGTTGAAAAAAATCAAATGCAAAGTCAAGTTAGCAGAATTCACGAATTCGCAAAGGATGTCACAGACCTCACCCATGATAAAATAGAGATACTGTCCCATATTTTGTATGCAACACCACATCAGGAACGTGCTATCTTAAAGATTTTGAGTATGAAAGAAGACGATATTAACTCCTTATTATAGACATCATGATAGAACAATTACTTAAAGAACATGGTTGGATTATAGCTCCAATTGTTATAATTTTACTTATCTTTGCCTCCTATACGTTACATAAACGTATGGAAGGTGATGATGAGGATGAATAGAAACCCTTATAATTACATATGAAAACGAACGAACAAATTTTAGAGAGATACTTATCTCCAGATTCAGTAGACATTTTTAATGCTCAAAGAATCAGTTTATTGTGTATGCTTCCTTACCTTATGGCTAAGCCATATTTAGAAGCAAGTTACGTAACAGCTTACGAAGATGGTTCACTTCCTGAGGAGGAAAGATGGATAGAAGGTGTTGATATCAACAAACAGATATTAGACTTTCTTCCTGATGCTTATAAAGCCTTGGAAGTGACAAACGAAATGGAATGCCTTGAGGGCCTTCTATACCTTAAGTCCTGGATCTGGGCAGTTGATGAAGAATTTCATGGTGTAATAGAACCTTTGTTTGAGGAAGATCTCCTTGACAAAGGGAAAAGTATCTTAGATGCTATTTCCACACACTTTGGTTATTCACCAACTATCCAAGACATTGACTTTGAGGAGATTCCTAAGGAGGAAGAATGTAAAGAGCCTTCAGAAGAAGTGCCTGTTGGAGATCCTGATTCAGAATCTTCATCTCCTCTACAAGCAGGAACTAATTAAAAAACTAACCTTTAGCTAAATATCCAGGTATGCTCTGACTGGTCGAATAACAGATGTATAAGTCTTATGGCCTCGCAAGCCACAAAATGGTGGTATCCAGCCCACGTGACCTTGAGAGGGGTTATTGACTAATAATACAGATTGTTGAAAAGACTAAATATTGCGTAATAGAATAATAGATTACTTGAAAAACCAAAAAATTTTTTTAATAATAGTAAATTTTATTTCACATGAAAAAAATTATACCATGTAGTCTCAAAAGATTGGGGTTACTATTCTTAGTTTTAGTAGCCTTTGCTACCAACAGTTCTTATGCACAGTGTAATGCAAGTGCTGAACCTAGATTTGTCTGTGCTGGACCTGGCAATCTCATTGTCTACACTACAGCAAGTGTTCTTTTAGATAATGGTACAACCTTAACTTGGACTATTACAGGAGATAGTACTGGTGGTGCTAGATTTGTTAACAACAATTCCCTAACTTCTACTACTACTGTTTCTTCTGGTTTGTTTAATAGCGTAGCTGTACTTTTAGGACCTTTATCTGGTTCTACTGAAGTTAGAATGTCTCTACCAGGTGATCCAGCAGGTACAGGGTGTGCTGCTTCAGTATTTACTAAAGTTTTAGTTATACAAGGTAGTGCTACTCCTGTAGATTGTCCTAATGATCTCACTACTGTATCAATTACTCCTGGATTAACTGGTACTAAACTAGGAACATCAGATCAAATTGTTCAATTCCCTAGTCTCCCTGGTGGTTGTGGACAATACACTTATAATTTAGTTACCTCTCCTGGTGGAGTAATAGTAGCAACAAATAACACAGGTATCTTTCCTAACGTAACTCCACAGGATTATGTAATCAGAATTACAGACTGTGATGGATGTACTGCTACTTCTCCTATAATTGATTCTTCTGTTGTAGACCCTCGTCCACTTATTTTGACGTGCCCTGTTGAAGTGGACAGACCAGCATGTGCTTCTCAAGTAGAGCTTGAAGGTATCTTTCAAGCATGGTTAGCTACATTTCAAGTTGCAGGTGGTTTTCCTCCAGTAATTACTGTTAGAAATCCTGATGGTATAATTGTACCTTTAAATGCACCTAATCATTGTGGTGGCAGTGTTACAGTTACTTGGAATGTAAGAGATAATTGTGGATATACTGATACATGTACACGTACATTCTTAGTAAGAGATTCTCTTCCTCCAGTACTTACATGTGCTCCAGGTGGTAATTTACCATGTAATCCTGAAATTCCTGGTCCAACAGCACCAACAATTACCTCAGCTTGTCCTACACTTCCATATACATATAATGATGTAGTTACTGGTCCTATGTGTGCTACAGTTCTAACAAGAACTTATACAGTAACAAATGAGTGTGGTCAAACTGCTACTTGTGACCAAGTGTTTAGATACAGAATAGACCATGTTGCTCCTGTATTGCACAACGTGCCTGTAGGAAGAGATTTAGGATGTAATCCAGTAAATCTTCCAGCATGTGACCCTCTTGTAACAGCTACAGACAACTGTGATGAATTCCCTGTAGCAGAATGCTCTCGTGGAACAATTACAAATACAGGTTGTAATTACAGACAAGTAATCACTTATTCTTCAATGGATAGCTGTGGTAACAGAGTGTCTGAAGATGTAGTTTATACTTGGAAAGTAGATACTACTGCTCCAGTTGTAACATGTCCAGGAAGTAGAGATTTAGGATGTAATCCTGCAACTCCAGGTCCTGGTGCAGCATCAGCTCTTGATGCTTGTGATGGTGTATTACCTGTTACTGTTTCAGTAGGTGATGTTGTAGCTGTTGATTGTTTAAGAAGATTAGTAATCACTTATAGTGCTACTGATGAGTGTGGAAACACAGGATATTGTGAAGAAGTAATTACTTGGACAGTAGATCTTATTGCTCCTGTTATTGAATTAGATCTTGCTCCTACTTTAGGTAATGATCCTACACTTGCAGAAATTTTAGCTGCATTAGGTACTGCTCATATAGTTGATGCTTGTGGTGCTACTTTAACTTTTACAGATGGACCTGTTACAGAAGTAAGTCCATGTCATTTCACCCAAACAAGAACATGGAGTGGTATTGACAACTGTTTAAATCGTGCAGCTGATAGAGATCGTACAGTAACATGGACAACTTCTGGTTGTGCAGAACCTAATGGATGTACTTTAGGATACTGGAAAAACCATACTCTAGCTTGGGATTGTTATACAACTTGTACATTGTACAAAACTGTATTTACAGGTTCAACACTTGACCCTAATTTAACATTGCTTCAAGCATTGAATTTAGGTGGTGGTGCTTGTAACAACTTAGCAAGACAATCTGTAGCAGCATTGTTAAACATCTGTGATGGTACTTTAGACTATTCAGTTGCTGATGTAACTGCTTTACAAACTTTAGTTAATGCAGCTTTTGCAAATGGTACATGTGGTGCAGCTGGTTCTTTATTAGACAGATATAACAACTTAGGTGGTGCAAATCACTGTGATGTTGTGAAATCTCCTAACACAAATCAATCAACTTGTACAACTAATATCTCTACACCAAAAAAGGGGGTTAATGCTACTGGGAAAGTAGCACCTACTACGACCTTTAAAGCATATCCAAATCCTTTCACTAATGATTTCACAATTCAATCTAATACCATTAATCCTGTAAATATCAGTATTTTTGATAACTTAGGAAGAAGCATTGAAACCAGAACAGTGAATCCATCTGAATTTGATTTTTCAAGTTTTGGAGGTGGCTACCCAACAGGTATCTACAACATAATCCTTAATCAAGCAACAGAGACTAAAACTCTGAGAGTGATTAAACAATAAAAAACTATGGGGGTGAAAAGCCCCCAATATGGGCTGATAGTGTAATCTGGCGAGCACAGCGTATACCAACATAAAATAACACGCAAGTGGGGAGGTTCGAGCCCTCCCTGGTCCACTAACTTTAAATCCTTTTATTATGAAGAGAATTATTTTGAGCGCTATGGCGCTAATTGCATTCAGCTTTGCTAATGCACAGATCGTGACTGATGCTGGTACGTTTACCAAGCCAGTAGAGAGAACAACAATTTTTGAAGCTACTTTAACTCCTGATTTAACAGGTGGTGGTATCTTCGCATTATCAGGTGTCAGTGATGGCTTAGACCTAGTTGGTATCAGAATCAGACATTTTGAGACTGCTAACAAAGCTATCAGATATGGAGCACACTTATCTATGTGTGATTCAGGCATATCTGGACAAGACACTGATTTTGCAATTGCATTATCTGTTGGTTTAGAACGTCACAGAGCAGGCGCTGAAAGATTATCCACATATTGGGGATATGAGGGCAACGTAGGCTATGTTACTGAAAACGATGGTTATGGTGGTTCTACCTCTAAATGGGGTGTTGGTGCAAGTTTATTTACTGGTGCTGATTACTACATCATACCTAAGGTGTATTTGGGTGCAGAGATATCTTATGGTGTAGCTGTTACAAACACAAAACCAGAACATGGTAATGATGTTACAAGGATTGAATCAAGTCCTAACATTACTCCAAGTTTTAGAGTAGGTTGGCAATTTTAAAAACCAGAAACCATGTCACTCGTACTAGAAGCTTTTATAGCTGGTTTTATGGTGGGAGTCGTATTAACAGTCGTTGTTGTATTATTTATTAATACAATGCGCAAACCTTAAAGTTTTTCATCTTGATAGGTGTCCTCACACGAGGACTGAAAAGGGTAAGCAATTACCCTTTTCTTTTTTGGGGAGATAGCCTAGGTGGCATATAGTATAAAACAAAGGGCAGGGCAAAAAAAGTACTGAACGTTGGTAGAGGTTGAGGAACTACCATTACTATAGCAGGTTCGATTCCTGGTCTCCTTGCGAGTTTCAAACAATTATTAATTTTAAACAATCAGTTTATGTCAAGTACAAAAACAAATCGTGAGTTGCTTACGTCTATTAGATCGTACAACAAAGTGGCTAGAGAGAAAAAAGCTATCAAAGAAGGCTTTAGCTCTGCTGACCAAATGATTGCTCATTTAGAAGGGCAAATCAAGCTTGGGAAAGGAAACAAGCCTTGGTCAAATCCCAATTCTGTTAAGCCATATGTGGCTACTACAGGTAAATCTCCTTGTCCAACAACCAAAGCTCCTGTAAGTAAAACTACTTCCAAAAGTAGACCAACAATCCATGTTGTGGATGTGTTGGACAGCAGTGGTTCAATGAGTGGAGGAAAACACAGCGCTGCAAAGAAAGGTATCAACATGGGAGTTGGTGGTCTGAAGGCTGATACAGCTAATGTGAATTACACCTACACTCTATGTGATTTCTCTGATGACCTTATCTTCAGACATGTTAAATCACAATTGAGTGAGGTTAAGGAGTTCAAAGGTAATACCAGAGGCAGTACAGCACTGTTTGATGCTATTGGTACAACCATTGAGAAAATCAAAACAGATGGTGGTACTATCAAGTCTACAGACAAAGTTTTAGTGAACATCTATACTGATGGTCAGGAGAACGCCTCAAGACACTTCACAGCAACTGCTATTGACAGTTTGATTAAATCTCTTTCTGAGGTTGGATGGACCTTTACCTTTATTGGTACTGCTTCTGATGTAGCATATGCTCAAAGAGTGTTAAGTATCAAAGATTCCAACACTTTAGTGCATGATAACACTGCGAGAGGCTTGGAGAAATCCTTTGTTGCAAACACAGCAGCTCGAACTTCATACTCCTCTAAGGTATCTGCAGGAGAAGATGTGAGCGAGGGCTTCTACAAAGACATTAACTAATTTCGTAACCTTTTAATTTTTTATACCATGAGTGTAAGCACTAAAAAAGCTCCAGCTACTGTAGCAGTAATTGGACCAGGAAGTATTTTGTCTGAAACATCGTTCTACGTTGTTAAGTCCCTTGAAAAAGGAGGAAAAGTTGTTGTTGTAGATGACTATGGTCACAGTATCAATCTAAGTGAGAGATATGTGAAAGAGATCACTATTTCTGCAGACCAGTATGATTCTGAAGAAAAGAAAACAAAAACTGAGATGCAAGAAATCTTGCTTGCTAATCCTCGTATTGCTATGACTGTAGCATACATTACTCAGAGTACTGAGAAGCTTAAAAGAGATTATGAGGCTGAGAAAACTGCTAAAATCAATGAAATCCAAAGAGCTAGCTTATCAACTGCTGCTAAGCTATTGGAAGATTTGATTGATAATCCTATTACCAGAGAAATTCCTGGTAAATTGAGAGTTATGAAAGGTCGCCATTATGGTCACCAGGATACTAATGGAAGAGTGAGCTTCATTGATATGGAGATAACTCGTGATGCGAGTAAAGACTTTGATACTCGTACCAGATTAATGGATCCACGCACCATCCAATGGATGATTGTAAACAAAGTGAAATATGTCCTCAAGTAAGATAGCAAATCTTTGGGTTCATATAGAAACCCAATCATCCCCTGATGGGACAGCAGAATTCACCACAGAGGCTATGGAAGTTGAACAAGCTGGCTGTTTAGTCAGAGTTTCAACTACAATATATGACCTTCATACTGGTTTTATTGTTAATCTATCAGAAGCTTTAACCTTTGTTCCTTGGTCAAAGATTGTAGACAGAAAGGAAGAAGATATTCTTGTTGGCAAGAAGCTGATGGGAGGTAACAAGTTCTAATCATAGGCCCCTTAATTGGGGCCTTTAATTCCTAGAAGTTATGGAAGATTTAGCATTTAAAGGAAGATATCTTAAAGTAGTAGATGATAAATGTATACAACACTATGGAGTGAGAAATGGTGATTATCTAAAGTATTCTCATACTGATGATATTAACCATGAACACTGGGGAGATGTTTCTGCTAAGAAATACTACTATGGTTATAAAGCTCACACTAACAAATACTTTGAACTCATGCCTGTAGGTTTTGTTCCTCCTGGAAAACTATCTGTATTTCCATCTGAAGGAGTATGTTGGAAACCAACTATAGAACTCAGAGACTTTTTAATAGCAAGAGAAAACTCAAGTACAACAGCTTGTGGATATCATGTAAAAGGAATAGCCTGGAATTATAATAGTTGCTGGGAAGTAGCAAGTTATAGTGCTAAACCAGAATATAAAATTAAGGATTTAGAGCCTTTCCTTCAGGCACATATGGTTAGACAAACTCCAGCCAAGATTCCTGACCATTTAAAGGAAAGACCATTAACTCCAGATGAAAGTTTTTCTTTTACTGCTTATGTTCCTTTCAGTGTTAGAAATGGATACAGACTTCCTGATAAATGGTGTATTCATAACAATCCCCTTAATCATGAAATGATTGATGCTTTTATGTATAAACATAGAAGTGAGTGGGCTAGTCATACAAATGCTTGGACAACTGAGGGTAGTCATGGATATTTTCATTATCCTCCAGTAAATCAGGTTTGTCATTCAGAAGATAAGCCAGAAGAAGGTTATACATTAATTACTACACAACAATTTAAAAATTACGTTCTTACAGTAAATAACAATTTAATAAATAACGAAGATGATAGATCAAGATCACAGCAGAGAGGACCAAGTGAGCCCAACAGTGGAGTTACCATTGAAATACAAAGACCTGATATCACAGTCAGAGGGAGAGAACCAGCAAGAGGAGTTGGAATTGAATGTTCAAATATCCAAATCGAAGTTGGAAGTGGACATCTCCCAGACAAATTTGGACTTAGCTAATGCTAAGCAAGCATTGGCTAAAACTAAAAGAGCTATTCCTTATGACGTAAGCAAAGAAATCAAAGCTTATGAAAAAGTAAAATCTCTTGAAGGAGGTTTGGAATATGCTAAGAAGGTATTAGAAGAAAGATTCTAAGCCATGATTGTGGATTACAGCCAGGAGGGGCTTCCCATCGAATTTGATGAGACCTCTGCTGAAGTAATCTATAAGGACAACAGAGTATCGTTGTTCATGATTAAATCAGCACTCGAAAGTGGGCTAGACACCTATCAATTAACAGACAATTTAGAGTATTCAGTCAGTGGTGGTTTCATCAACTTTGGCTGTCTCACATTATCACAAGAAAAAACACAAATTTTATTTAGAAAACTATGGAAACAATTAAAAACGTTCAAAGCAACTGGGAATTAGAGAAAAAAGCAGAATTGGTAAGATTGGGCAGTGGTCCAAAACCTTATCCAGAAATCTTAAGCTATTTGGAGAATGAAATTGAAAATTCAGGTCGTATGACCAATTTTGATTATCATCTTCACTGCTTCAGAAGTGATGGAATTTATCAATTGAACAGAGCCATTGAGGAAATCATTGGTGTAACTACTGTTACAGGTAAAAATGGTCCTTCAGGAGAGCGTCCAATGAACACAATTGATGTTATATTGGCAGGAGGAGTTCGTAAAAAAGTTCCTTATGGTGATATTGCTTTACCAGAGATGGGAGAGGATGCCATGATTCAGATTTATTATGACATGGGTAAAAAGGTCCTTTACATCAGAGGGAAATGTCAATTCAAATTTCAATCTTTGATTGATAGCATTATTGACAGAACCAAAGTGCTGTTGAACACTGACAGTATCTACAAAAATCAAACCTTTGAAATTAATGCTGCAGTTGATAATGGTCAACCACAGCTTATTAATATGTCAGGGATTGATAAAGAAGTGATGATTCTTTCTGAAGAGACTGAATATGCTTTGTCTCCATTGAAAGCAAGAATCCTTCACGCTGAGAAGTGTGAGCTTGCTGGAATTCCAATGAAATTTGGTGCTATTTTAGAAGGCCCTTATGGAACTGGTAAAACCTTGTTAGCATTCAAGCTTGCTAAAGAAGCTAATGAGAACAACTGGGCTGCCATCTATTTGAAATCTCCTGAGTTATTGGCTGATACATTACGTATGGCTAAAACATTGGACAAAAATGGTCATGGTATTATTGTGTTTACTGAGGATATTGACCAAGTAACCAAAGGTGAGCGTGGAGCTGCTCTTCAGGATATCTTGAATACTTTGGATGGTGGAGACACTAAACACATGAATGTTATTGCTTTGTTTACTACCAATCACTTGGAGCTTATTGATCCAACCTTCTTAAGAGGTAAAAGAATTGGTACTATCATAAGCATGTCTTATTTGGATGCTGGTACAGCTGAAAAGTATGTACATTCATTCTGTGAAGGTATCGAGCTTACAGGAGACTTTGCTCCTGTATATGAGTTGATAGGGTCAAGTAGCATTGCTCCTGCGTTTATGGCAGAAATTATTGAAAATGTTAAGTCTAACATGGTAATTCGTGGAGACAATACAGTTCAGGCTACCCATTTCCTTGTTTGTGTTAAATCTTACCTTCGTCAGGTAGAATTGGCTAAAACCAAAGATATGAGTGTTACTCCAGAGAAAGCTTTAGCTACTGCTTTGATTCAAGTTATTCACAATGATGAGTTCTTTGAAAAAGTTGAAGAGGCTGCTCAAAAAGTTTGGGATAACAACTAATATTAACCAGGGCTCTGTAACAGGAGCCCTTTATACTTTAAACAATGACAAAAGTAAAATTTGGAGCAGCCATAGAAGCTGCTAAAGAGGGCAAGTTGATTGCCAGAGAAGGTTGGAATGGTAAAGGAATGTTTGTATTCCAAAGACCAGAGGATACATTAAGTGTAGACTTTATTATAAACACAGTGAAGTCTTTGCCAGCTTCTCTTAAACAATACTATATAGGGCAACATGCTCATACTATAGCAGAAAAAGAGAATGGAAAAAGTCCTGAGGACACTCATGTGAAGTTCTCAGCTTATTTATGTATGAAAGCAGCTGATGGATCCATTGTAAATGGATGGTTAGCAAGCCAAACAGACATTCTTGCAGAAGACTGGGTAATCTTAAATTAAACACCATGCTTTTAAGAATACTAGAAATAGGAGCTATTGCTGCCATTGTTGTTTATGGTATTATTAAGCTGATTGAAATGTTTGCAGGCTTCAATATTAAGAGAAAAAAAGGAGCAGCAATGGAAGAGCTTGCTAAGCAGGCTGAAAAAGTTGCTCAAGAGAAAAAAGACATTCTTGATCAGACGCAAAAAACAAAAGAACAAATTGATAACATTAATAACACTTTAAATTAGAAATCATGGAAGTAAATGAATTTATTGCAGGAATTAAAAAGTTTGGACTTATCATTGGAGGAGTCTTATTTTCAATTATTTTGGCAGCAAACTGTTTTGAGAACATTCAAGCAGGGGAGATTGCTGTAATCCAGAGCCCTATTACAGGGGAATTGTCAGTAGTTACAACTCCAGGATGGGCCTGGCAAGGTGGTGGTACAGTAACCAAGTACCAAAGATCTAATCAATTGTGGTTCTCTAACAAAGAGGATGAGGGTGGCTCAGGAGCTATCAAGATTGGATTCAATGATTTTGGTGAAGGAACTGTTTCTGGTAGTGTAAGATGGTATATGCCTTCTAACAAAGAAAGCGTGTTGAAACTACACAGAGATTATGGTACTCAGGAATCTATTGATTTCAAATTGATTAAACAAGCTGTAACTAAAGCTATTTACATGTCAGGTCCATTAATGTCATCAAAAGAGGCTGTGTCTGAGAAAAAGACTGCTCTATTGACATATACTGAAGATCAGGCAAATAATGGTATTTACAAAACAAAAGCTATTGTGAGCAAAGATACTTTAGCAGATGCCAATACTAAACTATTAGAGATAGTTTACAAAAATGGCACTCCTGAAATCATCAAACCTTCAGATGTAGCTACTTATGGTATTGTTTTATCTAACTTTACTATTAATGAAATCACTTTCTCTGAAGCTGTTACAAAACAGATAGCTAGTCAACAAAAATTAGTGATGGCTGTGCAAACAGCTAAAGCTAATGCTCAGAAAGCTATTCAAGATGCAATCACTACTATGAAACAGGGTGAAGCTGATGCTGCAAAAGCTAAATGGGAGCAAGAAGTTATCAAAGCTAAGCTTGTAACTGAAGCTGAATCTCGTAATAGAGTTGCTGCATTGGATGTACAAACAGCTGATTTGAGAAAGAGAAAAGATATTCTTGAAGGTGAAGGTATTGCTACCAAAAAACGCTTGATTATGCAAGCTGATGGTGCTTTGGACCAAAAATTACAAACCTACAAAGAAGTATCTAAGTATTGGGCTGATGCTTTCAGCAACTATGGTGGTAGCTTAGTTCCTCAGTTTATGACTGGAGGTAATGGTGCCACAGGTAATGCAGGTATAAACTTCATGGAAATGGTAATGCAGGTATAAATTTCATGGAAATGATGTCTGCAAAAGCAATGAAAGATCTTAGCTTGGATCTTAAAAATAAAGGCTAGAAAGTATGGTAGAATTGAGGGGTTCGACTCCCCTCTCTTTCACAAACACTAAAACACACAATTATGGAAAAAAATGAAATACCAGCGATTGTCTTTGTTAAACCAGAAGACAAACAGTACACGAAGGACCAGATGTTCTTCTTTGCAGGATTCTTGCATGGTGCTTTGGAAAAAGACCCAACAAGAGATGTAGGAGACATATTTGAAGAATGGAATCTAATAAATAAATTATTTTTTAAAGACGTAACATCATGATAAAGTACATATTTTTAGGAGGCATGCTCCTTGCAGCAATAGGTTATTGGGTAATCCTTCTCAGATCATTCAGAGATAAAAACAAATAGTCATGAGCTACGCATCAGACTTTGGGCATG
>Ga0208185_1000249_pt1 | contig 31320 bp, 33 predicted proteins | sample EasRivMeERMLT700_FD_187532 | JGI IMG/M metagenome (GOLD analysis project Ga0208185, IMG submission 187532) | Soil microbial communities from meander-bound floodplain in the East River, Colorado, USA - East River MetaG ERMLT700 (SPAdes) (version 2) | ecosystem: Environmental > Terrestrial > Soil... | reverse complement strand
TTCATGATGAGGATGTTTTTAGTTGTTATCATAATGTAAAGATAATACAAATACTTGGATAAAAAAATATTTTATAGTATTTCTTTAAAATATTTACATAAAAAAATACCACTTAGTAAGTTCATCCCCAAACTTCCTAAGTGATACTTTTGAACACAACAAACAATTAACCAATAAATAAAACAATTTGAGCAACAACCTTCCTAAAAATCCTCACTAACTTACAAAATGGCAGAAATATAAGTTAGTGATGTGGATTAATTAGGTTTAACCATATATAGAGAGGATTACACAACAATATTTTTTGCAATAAGTCCTCTTAACTCTGGGTGCTTAAACTGAATATTATGTTTTTTGCAACCATAATTAAGAATTTGTCTAACTCTTTCTTTACTTAACCCTAGTTTTTTTGCAAGGGTACAATAATTCTTATATTCTGTAGCATTACCTATATTATCTATGTACACTACAGTTCTTTTTTTCTTAAGCATATCATTCTTTTGTGCTTCTAAGTCCTTAGTGATTTCTCCTTTGGTTTTAGAAGACCAAGATAATACAGTATCTCTGTGATGCAAGTAAAAATCTTTAGTCACCATTCTGTATTTTCTTCTTAATATACTGTCAGTATTCAATGCTTTACCAGGAATCTGTTTAGTACCAAAGAATCTACTGCAAGATTGTACAGTTTCAAAGCTTCTAAATACAGTTCCATCTAAATTAAGTAATAATATTGACATGAGATCTTTCATTTTGATATACCAAATGTACATAAAAAGTTTGATAAAAACAATAAAATGTATATTTATATTTCTTTTACAACTACTTCAATATTCTTCATCTCTGCAGGAGTTACTTCTTCTGCAATATTTCCAACACCTTCAAGTACATAAGGATTAGTATCATAATGAATATCTGTCTGTAAATCAATGATTTTCTGTATCTTGACATCATTATCCCCTGTAGCAAAGATATTGTCATGTGAGAGACCTAAATGGTCTGCAATGAGTAATAATGGTGAGTTATCATCACGAGAACTGAGTATAAATACCTCAACACCTTTTTTGATGTACTTCTTTGCTTGCTCTTGCTGTTCATGATTGGTAATTGTACCACTATATCCATAAGATACTCTTGTAACTGCCATAATATTATTAATTAAAAGAATTGAAACATTGCACCTGCTTTAGGATTGAATGCAGGAGCTGCAAATATATCTAATCCATTTCTATTATTATATAACTGGTTTATTTCATCTTGTGTTAGTTCTCTGTTCCAAAAACCTATTAAATCATAAGTTCCATTAGACCTTTGTGTTGCTGGAGCTAAACTACTGCCTATATTAAGAACACCAGTACTAGTAGTCATTCCAGCATAAGTACCACCTGATGCAGGAGTAACATTTTGTAATACAGAATCAACATAAGTTTTAATTTGTGCTTGATCAGTATTAGCTGGTTTAGTAATAACAATATGTTTCCATGTGCCAGCTGCACCAGCTCCAAGTGGACTATCAATTGTAACTGAACCAATATAATGTGTAGTAGTTCCTGTGTAAAATCTTGTAACAATATTTGCACCATGATAAAACTGATATTCTCTATCTGCTGCACCTAAACCTTTTGCCACAAGTCCTTCTACTGTACCAGCTCCTAATCCAGCGAGGTTAACAAACATAGACATTGACATTGCTCCTGTACCAAAGGATAAAGCAGCACTACTTGCCATGCTTCCAAAATTAGCAGTTGTAATAGATGCTCCTTTACCTATTAATCCATTTACATTTGCAATATATATATTACTATTTGCAGCAAGTATATTTCCATTACCTGAACTATCTGTGCCATCAGGAACATTAAAGTTCCACCATGCTCTACATCCATCTGTAAGTGCCATAATATTAACTATTTACAATTCCTATTAATTCCCATCTGTTTGTTGCACTATCTGCATTCCATTGAAATAACAATCTCATCCATTTGTTAATTATAGTAGTAGAAGGTAATGCAAAATCTGTAGTAGCAATATAATCTCCAGAAGTACCAAGTGCCCAAGTTAAGTTTCTTGGAGTACCATTATCTTTCACCATAATCATAAGCATCTGACCATTTACTTTTGTACCTGAAGGTGCAGCAAATGCTACAGTTGTATCAGTAAGGTAAGAATCATTTACTTTAAATATATCATCTGTAGATGCATTAGGTGTTACAGTTGCTGCAGAAGCAAAGAGATTAACTCTTTTAGTTACAGTAATATTACCAGCAGCATCAGGAACAACATTATTCACTGACATAGGGAATATATAAGTACCTGTAGGTTTCTCAGGATATCTGTATACAGCAAATCCAGGAGTAGTTTTATCCCATTGTAATTCATTAGATGCAGTAGTACCATTTGTCCACATTGCGTGTGCAAGATTTAACTCAATATAGTTACCCCCTGCTATTCCAAATTCTATTACACCATCATATGATACACTAATATACTTACCTGTTGCTGTCTCACTTAAATCTATGCTTTTATCTACTGCACTACCACTTTGATTCAATACTGCCTGTAAATTAGGTGTAGTGCCACCTCCACCAGCAGCTATACCTGCTATTACAGCAGAAACTGTTGGATATTTTGTATTTGTAGCATCAGGAGTAAGGTCATTTTGCTTGTTAGTAAGTAACTCATATACAGAGTTGTTTGCATAAGGAGACTGAAATCTTGCATTAGTACCATTATCAAAAGAAAGAGTGATATTGGTGTTAGCTCCAGTAGTTAATCTACCATATATTTTTATAATGATTCTGTCTGTAGGATCTAATTCAATAAAAGCAGGATTCTGTATAAAAGCAACTTGTTGAAGTGCTCCATTTCCAGCTTGTACAGAAGTATTTGCAGAAGTTAATAAAGGAGATGCATCTTCACCAGTTGTTGCACTATATCTTGTTAAGGTAAAGTAATTATAATAACCAACAGTACCAGATGCTTTCTGTGTTACAAAGTTAGCAAATCCTGTACCTATGTTTAATTTGGTTAAAGCAGGAAAGTTAGGTTCTGTTATGAAAGTACCCATAAGAGTATCAACAGAAGAACTTACTGCAGTAGTAATGTTTGCTATTGCTCCTTGAGTATATGCTTCTAATCTAACTAATTTTTTATGAGTACCTACATCTGATGCAACATTTGTAAGCATAAATGATTGTGCTCCTGTAACAGCAGGGATAACCCATTGACCATCATCAGATAAAAATCTTCCTGCAACAGTCAAAGGAGCAGGTACTAAACCATCTGTATCTATATCAAATACTGGAGGTGTTGCTCCACCTCCAGAAGAAGGTAAGTTTTTCCAAAATCCATCTACATAAGTAAGAACCTCATTATTAATAGGGTTTACAATTGTTACATCAATAAGTCTATCTATTTTAAATGTAAGTCCTATGCTCACCAGTATTTTACCTAAAGAAGCATGTGAAGAAATAACAGTTCCTATGAATATAACATTATCAGGTGATGCAGGAACAGTATTTACTAAACCACCTGGTACTGTTGGTGATAAAAACACTTTATCTCCTTCATTAAAAGCTGAGGTGTTTAGTCTTTCAATTACACCATTTGTTACTATTCTTCCATCAACAGCATTATTTGCAATATCCTCCTCAACAATACCAATAGCAAAGGAGTTATCTATATTTGCATCTGCAACTGCTAAAGCAATAGTAGGTTTATTACCTTGTGCACCATTAACATAAACAACAGCACCTTTAGGTATGATTGCACCTGTTTTATTGACCACAATTATCTCTATGTTTTCATCAGGAGGTAACTGCACAAGTCTTCTTGATACAGTACCTATACCTACAAGTGCTACTGTTTGAGTAGTGTCAGTAACTATATTAGGAAGAAATACATTATCTTCAAATGTAATGGGTCCTTCTTTGAACTCAGGATTTAAACCTGTTGCATGTATAACATTATCATCATCAGCTTTATCTGCTAAATCTGTCTGTAGAGCAGCTATATCACCTTGTATGGCAGTAATATCTGCTTCTATAGTAGTAATTGCACCTAATGATACTTGTATCTCACCAAAGTTTGAGTTTATTTTGATAAAGCCATCTCTGAGTAGGTCTCCTGTACCATCATTTGGAGCAGCACCCACATTCACGAAAACTATTGCCATGATCTTTTATATTTTAATATTAATATTTAACAACCACCTCTTTTTCTGAGTGACCATCCACCCACATTGATTCTATTACCACTTCCACAAGAGGTTGATGTTGAGGTATATTCAGGAATTGATTGAGATGGTAACCATTTAAATAAATCTCTTTCATATGCATTATGTAACTTCTGTGCTGCATTAACAAGATAGTCTACCTCATCTTTGCTCACTGCTTGTGCATTATCAGTGTTTAACTTAGTAATACCTGAATTTGCAACACTGTAGGCACCTGATTCAAGATATAGAGCAGTACTACCATATATAACCAATGGTTTTATATAATCCTCATATAATTCAAGATATGTATCAGCTAATGTACCACCAGAAAAGTCAGCTTGCAACTTATCATATAATGCTTTTCCAATCATGGGTCTAAGATAAGTTTGTTGATATGCCAGCACAGAAGGATTTAACCTGTCAGGATCAATATTACCTGATATTATGGTAGATTTTACCATATCATTATTTTTGAGTAAAAGAACAGTTGCCATGATTATGCTGTTTTATTAGATTGTGGTATCTGTATCACTTTATCTTCCTGTACAGGAGCAGTGGAAACAGTATTTGTATTATTAGTATTATCAAGTTTTTCTTCAGAGAAATCTTTGAAATCTACTGTTGCATTTGGATTATTGAACTTAACAGCTCTTTCTAATCCTTCAATTATAATTTCTCTCAGAGGATTAACCTGATTTCTGTAAAGAATCTTTAATGACATAGCCATTTGATCTGCTGTAGAAGAAAATCCTGAACCAGTAATAATACCAAAGAGAGATGGGTCATTTATTTTATGTGCCATTAGGATTTTATCTCTGGAATTAGTACTTAACCATTCAAATTGCTCATATGCATTAGTAATTTCAATAGTATCTACTGTAGTAGCATTCTCTTTGTTGTTATTAAAACTGATGATTATATTACCTGCATTAGTAGTTCCTTTGGTTTTAGCATATAGTGCTCTTTCTGCTTCTTCCTGTGCTTCATCATTCTCAGGAATACCCTGATTTACATTAATAACCTTTCCAGCACTGAAGTTATTCTTGATATAAGTAATACAAAAGTTTGATATCTCTTCTTCTGTTTCAGCTGCCTGTAAACCTGACACATAGTCAGGTAATGCAAATAGAGGTTGAGAACTAGGTACTTTAACATAAAGCAATTCTGAATAATCAATTTCACCTAATTCTGAATCAGTATTACCATGTCCAAAAGCAGGTATCTTCTTAGGAGGAAACTTAGTTCTTAACTTCCAGTCAAAAGAATACCAATATGCTTTAGGTTCTTCAGTAATATCTTCTTGCTGTGCTATTGCAATCTGTTTAACAGGTATGAAGTATAGTTTTGCAACAGATTTTCTATCCATGCTGTACACAACCTGTAAAGCATATGCTCCTTGCATCTTTAAGTCCTTCACAATCAATCTTGCATCTGTTTTAGATATGATAGTATTAATGTCTACTCCTGTGGCTACTAAACCTTCACCATATACATAATTTGATATACCATCAATTACTGCTTGTGAAGTTGGTGAGCCAATATACCTGTCTTCTACATACTGGAAAAAAGAGTTATCTGCACCATTAGTTATATAAGTGGTAGATTGCTGTAATAAAGCAGTGCTTTTTGGTCGAACATAATTGTTCATTTTTATAACACTAATCTTACTTTGTGGAAGCTTATTATTTATAACTTTTTTCATAATTACATTATTATTGTTCCATTGCTATCTGGATATGTTAATTTATAATCTTCGAGATTCTGTATAGCAGTAGCATATGCTTTATCCCTATAGAGTAATGCTCCAGTATAACTGTCTTTTCTTACTGTTAATTCAAAACTATCTCCTTCTTTCATTCCAAAGACAGGAACATTAAATTGTAAATAACCTCTATTATTAATTGCAGGAGCAGTGAAATTAGTTGTTTTAAATGTAAGTTCATTATACAAACTCACATAAACAGTGTTTACCATCTCTCTTGGTATTATTTTTATGAATGCTATACTGCCACCTGCTTCTGTAATTGTATCACAAGTAAGAATGGCATTATCACATGTGTATAATGTACTATCACAAGTGAGGAATTTTGAACCCAGATAATTAATTACTTTCATAGCTATTGAATTATAATCTAAAGACATCTGAAATAGGTTTTGTACATAAATAAAAACCCCTTAACTTTTTACATCAAGAGGTAGTTATAAAAACCTTGGGAGAAAGGTTAATATTTTTATACTGTTATGTGATAACAGTTACATCCACGCTTACAGTATTACCTGCAGAGTTAGTGTAATACATTGTTGCTACACCAGCAGATACACCAGTTACAGTACCTGTGTTAAGTCCTGTACCAGCAACAGTTGCAATAGTAGGTTCTCCTGAAATCCAAGTATTTGTAGCTCTTGGAGTGCCACTTCCTGTTAATACAAGAGTAGCAGGCATATCTACTATGAATGAACCAGTTGCAGAAGTTATGAAAGGAGTATCTTCACTAATAGTTGTAGTATTAGTATTTTGAAGTAATCTATCTCTTGCAGCATCAGCTAAGTACCAGAATGGTTCAGGTTCAGTACCTGTGGCAGTCATGGTATATCCATTTAAACTGTCAATTGCTCCACCTACACCATTTGTACCAGTGATTTCAGCACCATTCTTTTTACCAATCATTACAAATTGACCAGTATTCAATTCTGCAATTAAGATAGGTCTTCCCCATGCCATTACTTTTAATTCATACTCCATCTCTGCAGATAATCTGGTTAAGATGAATGTAAGAACTTGTGTGAATGATGTAGTACCAGTATCTCTATTACTTGCAATAGTTTGTTGCAGACTGTCTCCTGTATTTTTCACAGCATATTGGAACACTTTACCAGTAGGACCAGGTGCTGAAAGGGGAAATAATGTGGCGTCTAATGCAGTGATTACCTGAGAACTTCCAAGTTCAATGAAAGGATCTGATGTTGCTAATGGATATGCATCATCATAGTTAATGAGGAATATATTTCTAATTCCAGAGACAACATCCTTACACGCTATACTGCCTTTGGATTTTGTTATTTTACAAGCCATGATATAATATTTAAATTGTTATTAAAAAAAAGAGGAAGGAAGAATTTGTCCTACCTTCCTCTTAGGTTCTTAAGTTAGTTCAGAATTAAGGTATGATTCTTCCCCAAACAACTTCTGCACCAAAACTGTATGCTACTTGCGCAGTATATGCAATTTTAGTTCTTATATTTCCATCAAGTCTGTCATCATCATCTGATACACGTACTTGGTTCCACTCATCATTTAAACCTGTTGCAAATACCAAGTTTTTAACTCTGTATGCTACTGCTGTAGCAGCAGGTAAACCAGATAATGCTTCCATTCTGATACCTGCAAAGTTCATGTCTTTCAATCCTACTGTAGTATTGTTACCCATAGAAGCTTGTGCTTCTGAATATGCTTTTGCCATATCATAAGATACACCCATAACTACATCTGGATCTCCATAAAGAGCAGCAGGAATTGCTTCATACACTTGCTCTAAAGCAGCAACTACATTTGCTTTTGTGATTGCAGCAGGAAAATCTATATCAATAACTGCAGCATCTGCAAGGAATTGTGGTAGTAATCCATTTAACTGATTCACAGTGTTATCACCTTGCCAAATTTGGAAAGATAATACCTCTCCTAAAGAGGAAGTCATTGCATCTAAGATTGCAGAAAGAATATCATCTGGAATAGGACCATCTGATTCATAAATACCAGCTTTGTAAGCCTGTACTGTAGAAGCAAATTCATCTTTACAGATTTCTTCATCAATCTTGAATTTTTTAGGTGTTACAGTCTTATCAGTGTAAGTAAGACCACCAATAGGTGTAAAACCACAAGCATAAGCTGTTTGTAAAGCAGTGTAACTAACTCTAGGAAGAACTGCTGTACCAACTACATTAGGTAGTACAGTTATCATTCTCTTATTGATAGTATCAGTTTTCTTGTACGCCTGTACAAGTACTTCAGAAGCTTCTGCTAATGCTAAGGAAGTGTTAATGATATTTGCCATGGCAATAAAATTTTAAATTAATATTATTTTTTATGTGCTGCAGCAATTCTGTTAAAAACTTCTGTAGCTGATTCTTTTAATTTTGTACCTCCTTCATTAGATTTGAGTTTACCTGCTGCAGGTTGTTTAGATAGTGTGTCTATCTGTTCCTGCAGAGAGGATAATTCAGTGAGGTTGCTTGCTTTAAGTGCTTCTAATTCCTCTAAAGCAGCAAGTTTTTCTGCTTGTAATGTAGCAATCTGTGCTTTTAACTCTTCTACTTCCTGTATAATTTCCTCATTAGAGATAATTATACCTGCTTCATCAGTAGTAATTCTTCTTCCCTCAATATCTGTTGTCTGACTTGCATACAATTCACCATTAAGGTATAATGCTTCTCCAACTGAGAAACTATCTGAAGTGAACACATCACCATTCTCCATAACTACTTCTACAAGTTGTCCTTCAAGGTTATCTTCTGTATCTGTTGGAGGTGGATCTATTACTTGTTCTTCTTCCTGTGTTACAGGATCAATTGAAGCAATTGCACCTGAATCATCAGTTTTATATAAATTACCCTCAAATTCAAACTCAATATCTGGAAGAGGATTCATATCTACATCATATACAATGAAACCTATTTCTAAATCTTCTACTGTAATGACACCATATGCCTCTGTAGTGATCTCTTTTAGGTTATCTAACTGTTTTTCCTCTTTAACAAGAGCAAAAAGTTTGTCTAATAATCTCATATTAGTATTATTTTTAGGATTAACTTTTACTTTTTTGAGAATACCATCAATGGAAAATCCTCTTAATTCTTTATTTTTAATTTTTTGAAGAACATCATCATTTTCTACATAACCTGTAACCATCCATGTGCCACGTGGAACAGAAAATCCAAGAGCACTTGCTTTGTCTTTCTGTGGGTCTTCAACAATCCATGTCTCAACAAAAGTCAGATTCTCAATCTGCTTCCCATAATCATGGTTCTCAGTTGAGTTTTGCTGATATCCTCTCTTAATAAACTCTCTTGAAAACTTAGCAATATCTTCTTCAGTAAATACTAAGTTGTAGTACTCCTGGGTTTTCTCATCATATCTCAGTATTTTTTGATTAGGAACTAATACTACACCAGTCACTAACCTTTTTTCCTCATCAATTACTTGTAATTGCACAGGAAGCATATCTTTTGATAAGTTTACAAACAGATACTCATTAGCAGGTTTATCCACAAGACTAATTGCGAATATATTCTCAAATTCTTCATCAAAGACTGCTAAATAATCAATTAACTTTTCCATTACTGTAAGTTATATAATGTAAAGACACACAATGTTGATTTTGTAAAAATAATATGCTGTTCAAGTGATATTTTGTTCATTTTCCTTGAGACACCAGAAAACTTATTTTCTTATTCAAGGGTATGTTTTTATACAGCACACACTAATTTCTCTTCCTCTGAGGAATAACTAAATCCACTCCCTTGAATCACATATGAATTTCTCTGTATCTCTAGGAATTCCAGAGACCTAACCCTGGAAATCCTCAGGGTCTCTCTACACTACTCCTTGATTCAAGTGATGTATGTACCAGTCTACAGGATGTGGAACTCCACAGAGGAGAGAAAAGTACACCTTTTGGTAAAACCTTGTGCATTCACTGAGGACCTAGGTTCTACGTGAGAGAGTTATACCATGAATCTTTTTTAATACCAAGAGTTCACATATGAGTATCTTTGGTTATAGGGAAGAGGATTTTTTATTATAGGGAATAATACTTCCCTAATACCAAAGAGCAGGTGTAAGTGATTTTGGTTGTATAAAAGGTTTATATCATGAGATGTGCCTGAGGAAGTGCTGAATCTTATCACCTGAAAATCTACTTTATATGATTTATGTAATAGGGATTAATAGTTATTAAGTGAGTACTTGCTCTAAATGTGCTCTAAAGTCAGTGGTGGCGCAGGTTTCCAGTGTTTTTACCTACTGCTAAAAATAACAGTCCACTTTTTTGAACACCAGTGAATATAGGGTGTGCAGAAAGCACGACTGCTAAAAATAACAGTCAGAAAGAAAAACATAAGAAATAGAATACAAGAAAATAATAATACAGGTGTTATTTTTAGTAAAAAAAAGATAAAAAATGCATATATATTCAAAATAAGTCATATCTTTGTATATCATTAACCAGTAAAAATTAACAAAATGGAAAATAAAAACAAAGTTGTTCCAATTATGAGAAAATCCAAAATAAAATTAGGAGAATTTGTGAACAAAGAAACAGGAGAAATGCTCCTTGATGAAGTGGCAGGTGCTAATAAAGTATTATCTGTGAAAGAAGATACAGGATTAGTAAAAATTGACAGACCAGATGGTAGTTATGGTACCTTTTCTGCAGAAAGCATTCAAGTACTTATGGGTGTTTTAAACAAGTCTGATTTAGGAAGTGTGTTATCTATTGCAGTAGATATAAAAACTCCTTTAAATGTGGTGTATAATAACAATATACCTCACTCACACGAGACATTACAGAGATATTTAGGTATCAAATCTGAATCTATGTATATGAAACTAATCAGCAGACTTGTAAAAGCTGGTGTAGTATATAAATTAGAAGGTTTAATTCAAGGAGAAGTTAGAAAAATCATCCTTATAAACCCTTTTCTCTTTGCAAAGAGAGCAACATTTGATAAAAAAGTGATTGAAGTGTTTGCAACATTCCCTATTTCTCACAATAAAAACTCTAAAAAAGAAGAATAATGGACACTTTTAAACCAAAATTCAGTGATTTTCTTAGTGAGGAGATATATGACCTTACACAAGATTGGACAGTAGCAGACTGGAGAGACTTTAGAAATAACTTCTGTGAAGAATATTATGAAAAAAGAGTATCTATGCAGGAGAGAAACTTCAAGGAGTGGAAAATCAAACAGATTAAAGCATATAAATTAACCCTTAATAATATATAATATGAAAAATTACACCACATTAAAAGAACTTTTCTTAAAGTACATACCTAGTAGATTTAATCAATATTCTATCTTCATTTTTAATATAGATGTATTGAAAGAGTTTAATGAAATACTAGTATATAACCACGTAGAACCTATTTCTTTCAGAGAGAGCAAAGATTTCTTTAAACAGTTGATAGAAGAAAAGATTTTTTCAAGTAATCATCCTAATATCTATAAAAAATTATAACCATGAAACCTATCATAACACCAACTTCTATCACTATTAAAGAGATATCTCTTCGTGAAGCAGAGAAGTTAATGTTGAAACTATGTAGTGATAACAATATACCTCTTAGATGGTATATGACTTCTCTAAAGGAAGATTTACCTAAGACAATTTCTGTCTATGGTGATGTAAAAAATAGAATTAAAGCAAGAGATTATTCTCTTACTATAACTGCAGCAGATGATATGCTGAAATTCACCCTCAATAATAGAACCCTTAAAAATTAAATATTATGTCAACTCAAATTAAATTTATTCCTTGTTCAGAAGATGTACAAGTGTATCATTATCAAAGAACAACAAAGAAAGCAACACACAGAGATCTTAATGTTCAGACTCTCTCAGGTATCTCTCTGAAGAATAAAGATCAAAAGCCACGTAAGGGGATGCCTGAAAAAAAGAGTGCACCTGGTACATTCAAGAAGTTGAAAGGAAATCAGAAAAAAGGTAAAAAGTAATTAACAACTAAATAATTAATATTATGAATGCAACAATCAGTAATTTAGAAGGAGAAGAGTTCAGAGATTTGGACTTATTTCCTGGATATCAGGTAAGTAACTTTGGTAGAGTAAAAAGTCTGAAACATAAAGAAGATTTTATTATGAAACCAAGATTAGACAATTGTGGATATATGCGTATTGCTCTAAGTATTGCAGGTAAACATAAATTTATACTTGTTCACCAGTTAGTAGCAATAGGATTTCTAGGACACACACCATGTGGACTTACAAAAGTAGTTAATCATAAGAATAAGGATAAGCAATATAATTATGCAGATAACTTTGAGATAACTACTATGAGAGGTAATGCTCATCATGCTAGTCCACCAAAAGGTGCTTTCTTTCACAATTACAGTCAAAGATGGAGAGCAAAGATATCCATAAATGGTAAAGTGAAATGGTTAGGTAATTTTAAAACAGAAGAGGAAGCAAAAGCAGCATATTACAAGGCACTTAGAGGACTTAATTAAAAAAAGAAAGGAGGTAAACACCTCCTTTTTTGTATAGTATAATAATATTGTAAGAAATGTCACAAAAATATGGATTGCTCAATTCTATTACGATCAAGTGCCATTGCTGTAGCAACTTCTGTAGAAACTACCTGTGCTTTAATAACACTATCTCTTCCTCCTATTGTTTGTGCAAGTGCATTAGTAGGTGATTGACCTATTAAATTAAATGCAGCAGCAGAACCTAATCCAGGTGCAGTAGGTTGTCCACCTGCTGAAGGAGCAGAACCTCCACCCCCACCTTTAGGTGTTTTAACAGCAAGTATTTTTTTCACATTTGCTAACCCTGCAGCAACAGCAATACCAGCTGCTACAGCACCTAATGCAGGACCTACTATAGGTATTCCTGATAATGCAGCATATGCTTTAGTAGCAGATTCATAAGTAGATATTGTAGTACTTGCAATTGCAGCAGCTTTACCAGCAGCAGTCTGTTCTCCTAATAATTCAGCAGCCTGATTAAGAGTTGCAATTGCTTGTGCTCTTCTATCAGCATTTGTTTTTGCTTCTGTATCAGCAATTTCTTTATCTGCTTTAGAAGCATCATCTTTTATCTTTTGTTCAGCGTCATATTGTATCTTCTGATGTTTTAATTTTATTTCATTTTCTGCATTAAGTTGAGCATCCAATAATGCTTGAGTATCTAAACCAAATTGTTTTGCAAGTTCTATTCTTTTACTAAAATCATCTTTTATTCTTGCAAGATCTGCTTCCTGTGAAGTCATACCAGCAAGTTCATTCTCTCTTTTAGTTTTCTGTATATCCTGGAACGCTTGTGATTCTAACTGTTGTGCATTTTCACCAGCTTTTCTAATTCTATCTAACTCCTCTTTATCACGTTTTTCTTGTTCTTTTTTTGCAGTTTCAGAATCTCTTTTTCTTTGTTCCTCTGCTTTTTTAGCATTTTCTGCTTGTATTTTTCTCTGCTCATCACCTCTACTAAACTCTATAGCAGCAAGTTGTCTGTTCAATTCAAGAGCCAACGCTTGTTGATCTGCACCATCTTCTTTTATTGCTTCATTATATTTATTTTTTGCAGCAATTTTCTGTTTAGTAAATTCATCTAATTGACTTTCATGTTCTGCTAAGAATTTTTTATTGAGAGCAATAGAAGCATCTGCTTCTGCTTTCATTCTGTCAACAGCTCTTGTTGCATCTGAAGTAACACCTATAAAATCTGTAACTCTCTCAATAATTCCTCCTATGAAATCACCAACTGCCTTAAGACCAGGAACTAATTTATATGCAACCTCTCTTACCTTATCAAAGTTTTCAATCAATAATCCAAGACCTATAACTAATAAACCTACTCCTGTAGCAGCAAGAGCACCTTTAAGTGTTTTTAAACTACCTCCTGTAACACCTATTGCCTCAGATGCATCTTTAAATGTAGAAGCAAGACCACCAGTAAGTTCATTAAGTAAACCTACAGCTCCTCCATTATCAAGTATACTCTTGGTGTTTTTATTTACACTATCATTGAGTTTTCCTGTAGAGTGCTCTACTTTAGTAGTTGCATCATCAACCTTATTAAGAGATTGTTCTGTCTTATTAAGATTAGCAACTGCATCATCAGAATTAACTACAATGTCTATAAATCTCTGTATAATATTAGCCATGAGTTCTGTGTATTAACTTCTTAAACATTCTTTTTAACTTGTCAGCAGGTAATTCATATTTACCTTTTGCAATTCTTATTGCTGTGTTGGCTTGGTTATACTTAACCATAGACAACATTGTAATTATATCTCTCATTATGGTATATTTAATATTCCCTGTTGTTCAACCAATATTGTTCTTATAGTGCCATTATCAAAATAAAGTCTCACCATTGCTCTTCTTGAATTAAATACTTCTGGAGGTGTTTGCAATATTTTGGTTTTAACAAGAAATGTACATTCATCTAAACCAGTACCATTAGTATTTAGAAATTGTATCCAATCAATACCATCACCTAAATCCATTACATCTGCATACCATCCAATCTTCTGCTGTATTGTAACACCATAATACATTTCACCTGGTGTAGCAAGAATATATGTTCTGTTAACCAAAGGAATACTTTCATCAACCTCTAAAGAGGTTTGTTTACTATCTAAGGCAATACTATAAAAAGCATCATCTATTTCATAAATAAAACTTCTTGGAGTATTACTATAACTTTCGTAAATAGAACCATCATTATTTATAATAACTGATGTAGTATAAACATTATTATAAGTAGTAAAACCTGTTTTCTCTCCTTGTATTAGTAACTTATTACCTAATACACGTTGTGCATGTACTATTTTACCACTTGGTCCTATATTACCAGTTAAAGGACTAATCATATTTCCTGTAATACCATCAATTAAAAAGAGTCTGTTTACAACAGTACCTTTAAATACTGTAATTTCACCATACACCCATAAAGAAAAACTTGGATTAGATGGATTAGGAGGATTTGCAGGAACAAGTCCTATAGGTGTATTTGCTACAGCAGTAATCCCACTTCCTACATTATTTATAAAACCACCAGTATCCTGTAATCTTGCAATTCTGCTTGCAGTAGTACCATTATATGTAATGAAGTATCCTGAAGCTACAATACTGTCATCAGGCATAACTACAACATCTGTAACAATATCATTAAATCCACTACCACTACTCCATCCAGGAAACACAGTACCATTGTAATTAAGTTTAATAATTCTGTTATGTGATACAGAGTTAAAAAACTGATATTGCCCTACTACAATTATACCATCACCAGCATCTGCAATTCCTAATGTTGGACTATTAAATCCTGCACCTATGTTAGTTCTGAATGTAGTATCTAATGCACCTGTATAATAATTTATTTTTGCTATCTTATTTGCAGTAACTCCATTATATGTTGTAAAATTACCAGTTACATATAAGAAATCTCCAATTCTTATTAAATCAGAGAAGAATACTGGTACAGGTCCAGAAAAACCAGTTCCTACATTAAATTCTGGTACTACAATCCCTGCCTTATTTAATTTTATTAACTGATTACTGCTTGGTTGTGATATTGTTCCTGAGAAATTACCATATAAAATAACATGATTTTCATCACTTAAATAATCTACAAAGTATAAATCACTGCTTATAAAATTATCAGAAACAAAATTTATAGGTAAAGGTGGTGATGTTACTGCCTTAAATAAATTAAGAGTAGCATCTCCTGTATTAAGATTAAGTTTCATATCTTCTATCTTATATCTCTGGTCTTTTATAATCACAGTATCCTCTAAATCTAAGTCTTTTAGAGTTTTAGGATCAAGATTGACTGCTTTAAATGCAAATTTTCTCTGCTTATAATTGTATATTTCATCAATCCACTGTCTCCATTTAGTTTCAAATAAACTTTGATTTATAGTAGTCTTGTGCCAAGGGTCAATATTAAGAGGATTAAAATTAATACTCTGTGTTACCTGATTAGTAAGCATATCATTTGAAGAAGCAAAAATACTTGGATATACTAAATCTTCATAAATATCAGCACCAAATCTTGTTTTTGGGGAAGCATTATCAATAGAAGATATTCCTATGTTATAAAATATAATTGCTTTACTTTTATTTTTATCATAAGTAGCACCATTATCATCTTTAGATATACTTTCTCCTATCATTAAATTAGTAAGTTCACCACTACTGTTTAGAAGTCTTTCAAATAACATATTTTCAAAACTAACTGATACTTCTAATTTATTCTTAGTGTTAACCTGATCTTCACCAAAACTAATTCTCAAATCTCCATAACCAATACCTTCAATATTTCTGTCTTTATATGCTTTACCTCTAAAGTTTTCAGTATCTAAATATTTAAAAAGTATTTCTTTATATACTTCTGGTTTTCTGATGTTTACCTCTTTGAAATCTATAAATTCAGTCAAATCTACAGTACCTCCCTGTAAATAAAAACTGTTTAATGTTGTCATATAAAATTTACCATTTATATTATATGGTTGTCTTGGTTCATATACACTGAAAGGTAATGGTCTAATTACTAACTTAAACATCTTCATAATGTTCTGAATAAATTCAGTAACCTTCATGTCAGGAATGTTAGCTGCTATACTTATTTTACTTGCTGAAGATTTTATATTATTAACACTGTCTTTTTGGTCTTCTATACTTGAACTAACAACACCAGTAGAACTATTTCTTGTTATTATTCCAGTCATAACCTGAACATCTACATCAAATATTATAGGAGCTGAAGATTTTACTAATAATCTGTATATTCCTGTATAATATATAGGATCAATTGATCTAAAAGCAGCATTCCAAGTAGCAGGAAGATTAGAAGTAGTTCCTGTTCTTATATCACTAACATATACTGGTACACCATCTACATCATCAATAACAGTTACTGAATAAGGTATAGTAGTATAACCTGCTTGTGGTGTAAGAGTATAATAAGCAGTAGAATATCCTGAATATGTTGCATTAAGATCATCACTGAAATGAAAACTATCAAGCATAGTTACTTGTATATCACCATTAGGTAAAGGAACAATATTACTGCCATCACCATATATTACTGTAAATGTATTTGTAATTGGTATATGTGCAAAAGCTGAAGCAGGAAAATCTTCTGCTCTGTTTAACCACATAAACAGGTTCATAAATTCTGCTCTTCCAAGAAAATCTCTTGAGAATTGAACCTTGTATTTTAACTCAATTGCTTCTATAATTTTTATAAGTCTTAATGCAGGTCTTACACCTTCAGATCTAATAGCATGTGAAGGATCACTTATAAGATCAATATCTGTATTAACACTAGAAAGTGAGGGTTCTAATGTCCATTTTTTATCTGAATAATTAATCATAGGAGTAAGAGTAGCACCACCATTAAAACTCTGATCAGATATACTTTGATAAAAAGTAGCTGCTGTATTATCATAATCATACATTGATAATCCATTAGGTGCTGCCTCAGTATTATTTCTTGGATTATCTAAATCTGCTAATTTATCTTCTCCAAACAAATCTGTCAACTGAATTATACTGCTGAATAATCCTATTGTATAACTATCAACTCTGTTATCTTTAATTTTTATACTTTCAAGTTGCATCACTGCATATCTGTAAGGCATTGTATCTGTTTCTAAATAACACTCTACTTTTATATTTGGATTATATGAAAACTCCTGTGCAACATCAATATCAAAAAAGTATCTGAATATCTCATTATTAATATCTGTTGCAGGCACACTGAAACTATTAGAGAAATCTGAATATACTTTATCAAGCTTACTTATATCATTTACCTTAATCATATATTCCATATTTTCATCATGAAATAAATCAAGTCTTTTGAAACCTTCACTACCTACTGCCCACACTCCTATCTTAAAAGTACCACCAGTAGTAAAACCTGTAGTATAGAAACTGTTATTTAAATCAAATTCATTAAGAGAAGGAACATTGCTTATTATAGGCACTGTTATATACCAGAAACCATCTGTATTAGGAATACCAATACCTTTTATCCACACTTTATCACCTGTTTTCAGTCCATGTGCTGCAGAAGTAAGTCTGATTTGACCTAAACCATTATTAAATGCAGAAGTTATTGTGGCAGTTCTGTTAACAGTTGGATAATTTATATATATTGCTATCATAATTACTGAAGATTTTTAATTGTTTCATGTGCTAACTCTACAGCAATAGAATACTGAATCAGTTGTTCATCTCTTACTGTTTTAAATGACATACTATCATTAACTTTAATAACAGGCAGTGCATTACCTGCATTATCAACTATCCAGAGTTCTTCTGTTAATTGCAATTCTTTAAGAGGTGCATTCATATATTCAGGAAGAAAAGCTGTATTAAGAACTAATGTATCATTTCCAGTAATATTATATTCTTTTTTATTATGGTCTTTTATATCAAAAGCACCATTGATATCTACAGTATTTCTTAAAAATCTTGCTCCTAATGCTTTCACTGTCTTCTTAACATTACCAGTTACAGGAAATCCTTCTAAATATCCATATCTGTTTTTATATACAAGTTGATATTGTTTATCACATGCATCATATAAATTAAACCTTATGTGATATTCCTGAAATCCTTCAAAAAATGTATATTCTATCCAATCAATACCAGGAATATCAGTCTTAACAGATAATCCCATAATATATCCATTACTTAAATTTGCATCTTTAGTAATGGTTATAGGAACATTAGCAGGATTTGCAGATGTTTTATAATAAAGAGCACTTATAGGTAAAGATTTAAAATATATTGCCTGAATACTGTTTCTCTCCACATATCTTGCACTTCCTGTGATTAATATAGGAATATTTTGATTATCATAATAATCTAACACATCTGTATATCCATCTGTAGCAAGATATATTTGTGTATGGAAACCTACACTAGTTTCACTACCAATATTATCTGCTGTTACTTTAACCCATTTTGCTTCAAAATCACCTAAGAAATATGTTTTATTCTCATTAGGACTTTGTAAAAAAAGATTAATATCTCCTTTTAATTGTCTTCTCAAGTAAGGAGATATATTTATATAAATATTTTGCTGACCAGGAAGTACTTTTACTTTATCTATAATAATATAAGGATCTGCAGGTGGAAATTGTACATTACCAAACCAGGTATAAATAATAAATTGTGTTGTATCAAAAGGTTCTATTTCTTCAGAAGAGATATATAATTCACTTCCTCTAACTTTTGCAACAAGAACATCTTCTAATACAACTGTAGGAGTTATGTCAATTTGTTTAATCACATCATCTTCTATAACATCTTCCAGAGTATCTATTAATATTACTCCTGTGGTATTTTCTATCACATCAATATTCCACAGATCATTTATTGTTCCTGCAATAGTAACAATAAGCTGATAACCATTCACAGCAAGATACTCTACATTACTGTAAGTATTAAATGCTCTAAGATTATCAACAATATTTTGTAAAGTCTCTGCAATAGTGCTTCCTGTTCTGAAATGTGTATCATCACTGATACTTGCTGATGCAGTTCTAGTTACAAGAGTAGAGGTATCATTGTTCTTTCTTATATCCAAAGTTATAGTGCTTCCTTCAGGAGGAATACCTGTTAGAGTAAAAGTAACTTTAACCTTCTGAATATAATCAATTGCAATATCAGTCATAGTACCACTATTAGTTATAGTGGAATAACTACCTGCAAAAGGTGCTACCACAGGTAGATATCTTCTTAACATAGGAACCATGTTTGCAGCAGTCTCTTCTGCAGTAGCTCCTAGAGAGACCTCATAAGGTGCTGCAGCTAAAGTAGTAAACTTTAACAAGAGGTCTGGATAATCAAGCAGAGGATCTATTGTGATATCAAAATTAGTTTCATAACCATTAATATTATTGGTAAGAATATTGAACCTATTTATATAAGTACTTCCTGTTTTCACATAATACTCTATCTTCTCTGAATTAGGAGGTCTGTTGATTATAGGACTACCATTTGTGGTAGTAATAGTCACCTTATTACCTAGTACACTCACCTCTAATAAAGGATAGTCAATTATGATAGCTTCTGATACTTTAACAGCCATATCATCCACATCAATACCTTGAGTTACCTCATTTGGTAGTGTTCTCAAGGATTTGATAGTCTCATTCACTGATACTAAAGTGTTATCAACATAAGGATTTGCATAGTACTGGAATGATATTGTGTTTTCCAGTATATCCACACTATTAAAGGTTACTATGATTGTATTTCTGGTCATGATTATTAATTATTAGGTGTTTTATTTTCTTTATAAAAATCATCCCAGAATAATTCTGCAAAATTTGTTGCAAAATCTTCTATTCTGAAATCATTCTTCTCTACAAAGTGATGTTTTCTGTTTGCATAAATTGCATAATGCACAGCATCCACAGGAATATTAAATATACTTGCAAGTGTTGGCATCAATACTGTTATACTATCACGCAACCTCCCTGTTTTCACAGGGGCAGTTGCTTTCAGTCCTGACTCATATGTGGTCAGGAAGTCTTTTAAACTAGATGTTCTTGCTGCAGTTTCCATTATGCTGTCTGTACTGTTACTCCTCTTGCAATAAGAGTATTTTTATCTGTTATTCCTTGACCTGTAGGTGCTGCATTTAATCTTACATTTACTAATCCTCCTGTTGCAATAGGCAATGTTACACATTTTGCTAATATAGCATTTACACTTGTTGCCACTAAATTATTATTCTCAAGTTGCAGAGTAATAAGATTACTTTGTAATAGAGCAGAGTTAAATGTTCCTGCATGACAAGTATCTAAACTAAGTGTTGATAAGTTTGGAAAAGGTGTTGCTGTAGGAGCAAATCCAACTAAAGGGTTAGAAAGCATGTACAAAATACGCAGTGATGCTGGTAAAGCAATTGTAGGATTAAAAGTAACTATCTGATTACTTGACAAGTCTAAGAAATTCAAACTTGAAGGTAATGCAACAGAAGGATTGAAAGTTACAATTGCATTATTTGCTAAATTTAAACTTGTAAGTCCTGCTGGTAGTACACCTGCAGAAGGATTGAATGTTACTATTCCACAACTATTTAAAGCAAGAGTTTTAAGAGTAGATGGTAAAGGTATAGTAGGATTAAATGTTACTATATTATTACTACCTAAATATAAATCAATAAGAGAAGCAGGCAATGCCTGTGTAGGATTAAAACTTGTTATTGATATGTTAGACAAATAAAGATACTGCAATCCACTTGGTAAAGGTAATGTAGGATTGAATGTAGTTAATACATTATTTCTTAATCTCAAATCCTTTAAACTTGCAGGAAGAGCACTTGTTGGATTGAATGATGTTATACCTGTAGTATCTAAATTAAGATACTGTAATGTTGTAAATGCTGAAAACATATTTATATTTACAACAAGTGAACTATTACCATTCAAACGTATATCTTCTATTACAGGTAGTGTACTGTTAGTTGTGAAGGTAAGTAAATTAAGTCCTCCTAAATATATAACTTTTAGATTACCTAATCCTCCCACTAACTTAACTCTATTACCTACTACTTCAACATATGTGAAAGATGCACCTGTTATAGGTGGATCACTTGGTTCAATAACATACTGATACCAAGTTTCTAAACCAGCATTCCATTGGTCAACATCATTTGCATTAGTTATCTCAAGAAATGTAAGAAGATTAGTCATATTTGATGTAGTAAATTCTATAAACTCATCTACAGGACCACCATAAGTACAGTCTGTTATATTAGTTATTCTTCCATCTGCACCAATTGTTACTATTTTGATAGTAGCAGTGTTACAGAAGTAGTTTCTAAGTGATAATTCTGTATCAACATTACTATCCCAGAAGAAGTATCTACCTGGTTCTACAAAGAACTCACACATAGTAAGTCCATATCCTAAGAATACTTTCTGTCCTACTGCAAGAGTATTAAACTCTATCTGTAATGAAGTATATGCACCTAAAGGATAAGGACATAAACAAGTTCTAAATGTAGTAAACATTGCACATGCTTGTGCAAAACTTGTGGTATCATCAATCTGATTGTTAGTAATTCCACAAGGACTATCACTCACAGTACCAAATGATTCCAAGAATAATTTCTGTTGTAAACCTGCAGGGCGTACACATACATAAGTACAAGTATCTATACTGTCTATGAATCCAAATTCATCTACTTTAATAATATTTACAGAAGTTGCACCACATAATGTAGTTGCTATGTTAAGAGGGTCTGATATTGGTACATGGAAGTAGAATCCTGGGTCTGCTACTGTACAATCTGCAGTACCATGACCTATATACACTCTTGCACCAACTGTAAGAGATTCCATTTCTATTCTGCTATATCCTGTTGCTGTAAATGCATTAGGAGGACAGGCACATTCTTTTAATCTTGTCCATAGTGCACATGCAGCAGTTAAATCTGCAGCACCTACAATGTTATTAGGTGTAGTACCACAATAACTTCCAGAAGAACCTGAAAAGGATGCTAATATAATTGATTGAGGTAATGCTGTAGGTCTTGCACAAGTACAAGGTTCTACAGTGGATATAATTCCATCTGCTCCTACAGTTACAATAGTTACTGTATCTAGTGGACAGAAATATGCTTTAAATTCTGCAGGAGTAGTGTCAATAGTATCCCAGAAGAAATATCTTCCTGGTGCAACCACTAAATCACAACTTGGGTTATCATATCCTGCATATAATTTACCTCCTGGTTCTAAAATATCATACTCAATGTTATATGAACTAACAGTTTCAGGTTCTAAATCACATGTACAGTTTTTAAGAGTAGTCCATAATGCACATGCTGCAGAAGAACTTCCTGAACTCTGTACACTGAATATTGCTCCTTCACATAAACTATCAATATCTGTAGTGAATCCTGTAACAAGACTTGCCTGATTTAAACCTGTAGGTCTTACACATGTACAACCTATTACAGAAGCACAATCTGCTACACCATTTATATCTAAATATGCGTCACCTGGAAAAGAATTCATACCTACAAATCCTGTTATAACAAAGTTCAAGTCCTGAACAGGATGATAAAACCAATTACCTACAGTAAGTGCTGTTTGATTATCTATTATAGCAACTCCAAAAGGAGTACAATCACAATTATATGTTTGTATATTATATCTGAATGTGTTAGCAGGAGGAATACATCCTACTACTTCTCCACAAGTATCTACACCATCTGCATCAATGTAATTATCTCCAGTACCAGGAGCCATACCATCAAAGTTGGTAATCATTACCTTTTTATTATCACCTGCATGATAGAACCAATTACCTACACTAAGAGCAGTGTTATTATATAAGAATCCTGGATTAGAAGGATTACAATCACAATCAGTAGAGTTATAAGTGTACCCAAATGCTTCCTCAGTAGGAGCACATGTATTAGTATTCACATCTGCACCAGCTGCTACAAGTGTTGCTTTGTCTATCTCTCCTTGTGTACCAGGGCAACCATTAGTTCCTCCTTGTAATCTTATTCTATCTCCTGTACCCATTGATAGTGCAACAGCTTTTGCAAGTATAGCATCTACCATAATAGAAGGAAGTGCATCATTATCAAATAATAGAAACTGTGCATCACTTGATATTAAATCTACATTGAAATAAGTCAGTGGATTATTTGCAAGACTTATAGAAGTAAGTGTTGGAAAAGTTAATGTAGGGTCAAAACTTACTATTAAACATGTGTCTAACTCCAAGAATGCAAGAGGAGTAGGTAATTGTAATGTAGGATTGAATACTACTATAGGATTACTACTTAATACAAGTATCTGTAGATTGATTGGTAAAGGAATAGTAGGGTCAAAAGTAACTATGTGGTTGAAACTTAATACTAAAGAGTTTAAACCTGTAGGTAATGGTAATGTAGGATTGAAAGTTACTATCTCATTACCACCTAAATTAATAAGAGTAGTATGATTTGGTAAAGGAAAAGTAGGATCAAAAGTTACTATGTTGTTATTTTGCAACAATAATTGCTGCATAACAGGTGATGTTAACTGTACAGAAGGATTAAATGTTATAATATTATTATTACTAAGATCTAAACGCTTTAAAGCTGGCAGTGGAGCAGTAGTATCAAAAGAATTTATACCTAATGTATTAAGAGGTATAACTTCTAACACATCTAATCCACCATATAAAGTAACCATATTACCTACTACAGATACTGAAGTAAATGCTGCCTTAGTATCTGCACCATAATATGTATTAAATGCAGTATTCCACTGTGCAACTACTGTTTCATCTGTGATACCCATTCTGGTTTTAAGATATGCCATATCTGCTACTGTGAAAGTAATATAGAATGATAAACATTCTTGTACTTCTCTGATAACACCATCAGAATCTATCTTATATGTTCTGCTACCTGATCTGTACCATTTATCACCACCTGGAAAAGGAGTAGAGAGAGTTATATCACTATATAACTTGGTAGTCACATCTAATGTACCTATAGAGTATAATTCTATTGCAAGAGTATCATTACATGCATCATTTGAACTGTCTGCTGGTACATTAGAGAACTGATATGTAAGTGTGGCTGGTGGCAGTGGTGGTTCAACTCCTGGTTCTATACAAACATCTATAGTATTAGGTATTGCAAGAGTTACAGTCATTAACCATCCATCCACTAAATCTAACTCTCTGAATATCACAGGCACAGCATCTGTAGAAGATAATATTTCTATACCATCATTATAAGTATATCTCAGTGTTGCCATAAGTCTGTTAAGTACAGCAAATGCAGTATTAAGAGTATCTATCTGATTATCATTAGATAACCACTTGCTCTCTAAAGGTGAGTTCTTAGATAAGTCTCTCTGGTCTAAAACAGATATCTCAAGTGTAACTACATTTTGCTGTGAGGAAGAAAAGTTACCACCTACAGGATTTATATGTGCAACAGGATAAATTGCTTTCTTATACAAATCCCTATAGTTATCCACACCAAAAAATACTGTGTTAACATCAGGATCTGATAGTAGGATATCTTTTATCCTCTGTGTTATTCTAAAAAATGCTTGCATAGTGTTACTTATTTAATATTTCTCATTCTTTTTATATCAAGAGTTGTTTTTCTCTTGTAAAAGTTCACAAAGGTTAAGAACTCATCAGCTCTTGATGCTGTTACTTCATTAATCTTAGTGTAATCTTCATGTGCTGCAATATATAACATTGGATACCAACCAAACTCTTCAGAGAATCTTTCTTCTTCAGATAACATTATACCATCTTCTTGCTCTCCTCCTGCTGAATCTTCTGTGGAGTATAAGTAGTGATATGGTTGTATAAACTCTCTCTTAAAATTGCAAAAAAAAAGATAGCACCTAATATAATCTTGAAATCTGTCTTTAAAAGAATAGGTATATACTTCTCACTTCCTGTATATTCTTCAATGGAATATGTGTTAAACCATCTTTTTTTAATGGGTCTATATAATATAGACATAATTTGTTCCAGTTGTAAATCATCTTGCTTCATTAAAGCATCTAAATCTATGAACTCACCCACTGTAAGATCTTCTAAGTTAGGTATAAATCCAAAGCTCACACCATCTTGTGTAAACCTGTGAACAAGTGGCAAGTCCTTCTGACTAAGCTCTGCAGTAATATCTGCTATTAAAGCATCAGACTCTTCCAGAGATACTTGCTTGATATCTTTCTCACTGAAAAGTTTTATTATTTCTACACCTAATTTATCATTATCATCCTTATAAAGCTTTTGCAGCTTTTGGAATTCCATATATTTTTTAACTGTTATAATCATCGTACATAGTATTTGGTTATTGTTGGATTTTTTAATGCGTGTGATACTCTGTATCTTAGAGCATCAATGCAGTGATTGTACATATCTACAGGAGTATCTGATTTTCTATCACTCCAACAATAGTTGTTCAATTCTTTTGCAATATTGTGTGAGGTAGGTGTTACCACCAGTTTATAGTCTTGTAGTATTTTAATACCCTCGCCTATACTACCTGCTCCCTTTACACATGGTTTTATATTAATACCCTTTCTCTTAAGTTCTTCTATCAAGCGTGGTTCAGAATTATCACCAATGATTTCTTTGTTACCTACTGTAGAAGAAATGGCATCATATATCTCTGATGTAGTAAGTCCTGGTTGATAAAGTTCCTCAGAGAGATGAATTATTTGTTTCTTCTTATCAATAGCTACTCTAACTAATGTGGTAGGATCACTCTTGAATCCAAAATCAAGTCCAAAACCATATTCTAAATCTGTGTTGAACTCACCATATTCCCAATTAGTAAAAATTACACCTTCTGCAGTGTCCAACCAACTACCCATAATAATATGATTATATTTCAGAAGGTTATTTAACTGCATATATTCTACCTCAGATATGAATGAAGGACTCAAGTTCTTCTTATTATCTAAGTAAGATGTATGTATATAAGTAATATCTTCCTGCACACCATTGAATCCTGGCGTAATACCTTGTCTCTCAAAGAATCTCTTGTATATCCAATGTACTTTTGTACAAGGATTTAGTATGAGTATTATTTTGTTAGGTCTTAGAGTACTTCTTATAGATAAATTTATCTTATCAAAGATATCCTCACTCATAAGTTCTTCTGCTTCATCCATTACCCATGTGTCTACACCCTGTAAGGACTTCAAATTTGCAGTATTATCTCCTGAAGATGTTCTGATACCTTTGAAGATAATTTTACTTCCTGTGAGGTTATTTGTGATAGTGTCCTGTGTGATACTAAAGTAATCTTCCAGACCAAGTATCTTTATCTTTTCAAGGAACTCTGGAATAATACTTATTGTTGCAGAGATAAGTGTGTATCTGGTGTATAATATTGTGTGGTTGCTTTCAAACTGAAGTAACAAGCATAAGTAAGTGGAAACACTGAAACTCTTAGCACTTCCACGCCCTCCAGTGATTATATTATACCTTGTATTATTTTTAAATAAAGGTTTGAACTTATTATGTAGAGTTACTTTACTCATTGGTATCTTCAAAGTTTATAAGGTCTGTGAGTGATTTACCATCTGTAGTGATATCAATTCTCTTTACCTCATTAAATCCTACCATCTTATTCAGAGTATCAATTGCTTTATTTGCATTATGCTTCTGTTTTGCATCATCCTTAGAACTTTTGATGATGTCCATAAGATCTCTTATCACTTTCTCTTTGGTTAAAAGGAGAACATCAGCAATCTCTTCCTGCTCCTTAATAATATAATCCTTAATCATAGGATTGGATAGGAGATCAGAAGAACTTGATTGTGCTGCATCATAAGAACTATCAGGATATGCTGACATATATGCTTTGGTAGCATTATATCCATTAGTCATATAATACTTCACAAAGAGTTTTTGCTTAAATGTTAATTCCTTTTCCATCTCACTCTTCTTTCTTCTTGAATATAAACCCCATTATGTATGCTACAAATATTGATAACATCTGAAAAGATATTATAATAAAGTATATATGCCAGAGTTCTACTTTTATTTTCCCCCACCTCACTATTCCATAAATCATAAATGGAACTATTAATAGTTCTATAAGAACTAAGGAGGTCATTTCTTTTATTTTGTTACTTATCTTCATTTCTGTAGTATTCAAAACTTCTGTTAATACTATTTACTATCTGATTTATAACACCTCCACAGCGACAAGGTATAAGAGCTTTGTTATATAAACTATTATACAGGTCAAATAGTGGTTTAATCTCTGCATCAGATATATATCCTGGTCTTGTATTTAATCTCTCAATGAATGCAACTTCTTCTTCTGTAACATCCCTGCTTATTTCTAAGTACTGAAACATTCTGTTCAGGATTGCTTTTCTCTTTATACAAGACTCACAAGGTTTAATACCTAATGCAGTGGTGATATTTGCAATAGTATCTCCAAGTCCTTGAGAGACAGAAGCATCTGAAGGTTGATTCAGGTCATTAATATTATTAAGAACTTCTTCTTGCTCTACAGGAATTTCTTCAACTGGTTTCTTAGAAGCAGATTTCTTTGGGTTTTGATTTTGATTTTTCATAATCTTCTTTTATTAATTGCTTAATGCGTTTAACTCTTGATATTACATGATACAATCGCAGTCCTAATTCCCTGCTTATTTTCCTCTGAGAAAAACCTCTAGTAAAATGTAATGTGAATATTTGTTTATCTGCTGGACTTAAATCATGTAGTACCTTCTTAGTGAGGTTCAACTGATTGTCATAGTCTCCTTCAACATAATTATATTCATCTTCTTTATCTAAAGACAAATTAAAATCCTGGTGTTTAGACTCTGCCTTGAGGTAACTCAAATATCTGTTTTTTATTGCCATGAACACATAATTATCAGTTACATTATTTATGTCAAATTTAAGCAATAGCTCAAGAAGTACTATGTGTAGTACCTCTTCTGCTATAAACTTATTACCCTTAGCAATCACTAAAGCAAGTTTCAGCCATTTGTTATACTGTCTTGTCATTAATGTTGTCATGATACTTTTCACTTTCTTCTCTGCACTTCTGCTTAAGATCACCCATTGATATTTGATAACGCACCTTTCCTAAATCAAAGTTCAGTACCATATCATCTGCTATAGATTTAAATACTTCTTCTTCTGTGGTTAATTTTAACTGCACATAAAGTCTGATATGTGCATAAGGAGTATTTTCTATATAATCCTTAATAGTGTACTGTTTTTTTCTTTTAGTAGCCATATTTGTTTAATTGTTTAAGTTTAAATTCATTATAAGAATCTTCCATATCACACAGTGCATAATGTGCATTCTTCCTTACCTTTTCATCAGTATAATATATTTCTGCATAACCAGAGAAGATTGTAAATTGTGAGAGCACTACACTATCTAAAATCTCAAGTACTTCAAACTCATCTTCCTGTAGGGCATAGATGAATATATCTTTTATACTTGACATAAAGCACTCTCCAATACCAATAATAGTCTGAGGTTTACCATACTTCTTAAACCTCAGACTACTCTGTACCATGTAGTCTAACTCCTCAGTGTAGAAATCCCTTATGTCCTTAACTGAAGGTTTTGGTATTACCATGAGTTTTAGGATTTCAGAGAAACTCTTCCAATTATTAATTTCATTTCTTAACATTGTATTCATGATTGTAGTTGAACACTTTTCCAGGTATGATTATATCTGATACCATGTATTGCTGTTCTACCTATTGCAAAATCCTCACAGATGCTTTTAACAGTATCTCCTCTTCTGAGAGCTTCTCTTATAAGAAGAACACTGTGTCTATCTAATTTTGCTTTAGGGTGTCTTTCTTCCACAGCACGTAGATTATGTAAAGTAGCATGGTCTGTATTTTCCTTTGGAGTACACCACTCTATATTAAGATAGTAATTATTATCCTTAATACCATCTTTATGATTAATCTGTGGTTTATTATGTGGATTAGGAATGAAAGCATAACCTACAAGTCTATGTAGTTTTACCTGCTTTGTTTCACCATTTACATGTATTGTGGTAACATTGTACCCATCTTTGTCATGTCTTAATGTTGCCATATTACCTGTTACTATATTAAGTAACCTTCCTCTGTTGCTGATTCTAAAATTATCATATCCAACTAAAGGGATTTGTTTGAATACTTCTTTTTTCATGGTTATTATTATTTATTGTTTATATGTCCATTAATATTACTATAGGTAATGTACCATTCTCTAATACTACACCACATGATATTACAGGTTTAGGGAAATCAAAAGCATATGTCATTGCATAGGTCTTGTGATCTATTCCACACCCAACCTGAAGTCCAAAGATCTTGTAATGTCTGCCTACAAACCACTGCACACCTGCCTTTGTGTGAAGGTGACCAGAACATACACTTATTAAATCTCTTTTTGCTCTTGTATATGCATCCACTGTACCATGTGTGTAAAAAACATTATCTATCTCTACAGAGTCTACAAATGTCCATCCTGGGGTTCCTAACACAGTATTGAAGTCTTTTATCCAGTGCTGTGATACTCCTGCAGTCTGTGCTTTACGCATTATTAATCTATCATGATTGCCAATAGTTACATATGCATTAGGAAATGCTTTGTACCATTGTTGTATATTACTTAAAGCAAGTGTAAGTTCTTGTCCTGCACTTAAACCATCTGCATCTGTCTCAAAATATGATGATGCATGATTGTCCAAAATATCACCTATGAATACTACTTTATTACATTTATATTTCTTGTAAATGCTTTTGCAAAAAGCAAGGTACCCAACTAATGTGAAAGGTTCATGTAAATCACCAATCACTAAAACTCTGAACTCTTTACCCTCCTCATTTGTAGTTCTCCTCACAACAACTTCCTTCTTAGAGAACTTAAATGAGTTATAAATTACTTCTTTTTGATTGCTCATAATAATATTATTTATATAACACAAATATACAACTTTGTTTACATATTACATACTTTATTAACATAAAGTCAAGTTGTAAAAATAAAAAAAGAGAGCACTAAAGCTCTCTAATCTCTTGTAATTACTGAAAAGTTATCAACATATCCTTCTAATATGATATTTATCTTCACTCTCACAAAATTATAACCATCTAAATAAGTGTTTAGATTTTGACTTTCCATACCATTTGCAGTCTTTGTGATATTAACTCTCATTTCATCTTTATAATTAATACCATCTTTGCTTCTGAATATTTTGAAGTATAACTCCTGATTAGTATGTTCCATGAGCATATTGAATCTAACTTCCTTGTGCATTTTGGTAGTAAAGACATTTATATCATCAATCATCATATTCTGCATATTAGGTACATAATACCAATAACCAGGTTCTCCATATCTTTTGTTTCTGTCAAAATGCAGCACATTATTTCTATTGTGTAATTCTCTCTTTATAAGAGGTTCATTAGGTAGATGAGCAAGTGTATCTTCTGTAGTCATAGAAGAGAATTTTGCATCACTTGAGTATGTATAAGGTTTAGGTTCTCTTCTGAACCAATTCACAGGCATAGTTTCTATAGTACTGTCTTTAAAAGTACCAAAGGTTTCTTTGAATATAGTATCTGTCACATAGATTGGTCCATATGTATTAGGAGAATAAATATATGCATCATACTTAGGTTGTTCTTCTGGTGAACAGGAAGAGAATAATGCTGTTGCTAAAATTGCGAGGGTAATAATTGAATTTTTCATGATGAGGATGTTTTTAGTTGTTATCATAATGTAAAGATAATACAAATACTTGGATAAAAAAATATTTTATAGTATTTCTTTAAAATATTTACATAAAAAAATACCACTTAGTAAGTTCATCACCAAACT
>Ga0208185_1000244_pt1 | contig 31673 bp, 33 predicted proteins | sample EasRivMeERMLT700_FD_187532 | JGI IMG/M metagenome (GOLD analysis project Ga0208185, IMG submission 187532) | Soil microbial communities from meander-bound floodplain in the East River, Colorado, USA - East River MetaG ERMLT700 (SPAdes) (version 2) | ecosystem: Environmental > Terrestrial > Soil... | reverse complement strand
GGACATGCAGGCCGCTTCGCCCGCCTACGAGACCGCGCGGCTTTTCACCATCATCGGCGTGGGCGTGGACGTCCTGCGCGGCTTTGCGCTGGTGCTGATCGTCGCCGCGGGGCTGTCCGTCTTCATCGCGCTCTACAACGCGCTGCTGGAGCGACGTTACGATCTCGCGGTGATGCGCACGCTCGGTGCCAGTCCCGCGAGGTTGATGGCGCTGATGCTGCTCGAGGGGCTGCTGCTGGCGGGCATTGGCGCGGCGCTGGGACTTGCGCTCGGCCACGGCTTGACCGAGGTGCTGGGTCTTGCGCTGACGGCAGCGAAGCAGGTCACGGTGACCGGCTGGACGTGGGTGAACGACGAGCTGTGGCTGATCGCGCTCGCGCTCGGCGTCGGCGTGGTGGCGGCGCTGCTGCCGGCATGGCGGGCGTATCGCACTGACATCGCCGCCACTCTCGCGCGCGGTTGAGCGGCGGCTCGCTCAAAGGAGGAATCATGCGACGACTGGTGGCGGCTTTCCTGATTGCGGGATTCGCGTTTGTGGCGGGCGGTGCGGTGGCACAGGACAAGGGGAAGAAGGACGACCCGGCGCATATCAGGAAGGACATCCTCGATCACCGTGCGATGGCGGAGGCGCACCTGAATGCGGCGAAGTGCCTGGAGGCCGGCAAGCCGGAGAAGGATTGCCACGCCCAGCTCGCGAAGGACTGCAAGGGGCTGGGAATCGGCAAGTATTGCGGAATGAAGCACAGGCATTGACAAGGTGCCTGCCCCTGCGCGGGAACCTGGGGTAGAATCAGCCGCCTAACTCGTTCGGGACTCGAAGCGTCAGCCCGCAACGGACGGAGAAGATGATGCGGTTATTGATCGGTTTGGTAGCACTGCTGCTTGCCGTCCAGGCAACTGCATGGGCGCAGAGCAAAGGCATCCCCGGGAAGGACATGGGTCCCATGGATACACCCTTGCCCCCTTCTCCCTACCTGGCCAAGCCGCTGCCCGAGTTGAAAGGGGTGGTGTCCTGGAAGACGCTGGGCCAGGTGACCCCGGTCAGGCAGCAGGACCGCTTCATCCCGCAGTTCTCGAAAGACGTCTCCGCGCTCGACAAGAAGGAAGTGAAATTGCAGGGCTTCATGATGCCGCTCGACATGGGCGAAAAGCAGAAGCGTTTCCTGCTCGTCGCGATGCCCCCCACGTGCGCGTTCTGCCTGCCGGGCGGCCCCGACCAATTGGTCGAGGTGGTGGCCAAGACCCCGGTCAAATACGGCTTCGACCCCATCGTCGTCTCTGGCAAGTTCGTCGTGCTCAAGGACGACCCGATGGGGCTCTATTACCGCCTGACCGACGCCGTCGCGGTTTCGCAGTAGCGGCACGAATATCGTCACCGCGTACGGAAGCGAAATGAGACGCGCGCTCCTTCATTTCGCCTGCGCATTCCTCCTGCTCAATGCGCAAGTGGGTGCGCTCACCCACTCGGTCTGGCACCTCCACGATCATTTTCCAGCGCACGCCCACCACGATCACGCCGCCGCGGGGCCGCACCATGGCGAGGACGACGCGCCGTCGCCCCAAGCCGAGCTGTGCGACTTCCACGCCGCCCTAGGCAGCCTATTCGCGGGAGGTTGCGCCGAGAAGCCCGTCCTTGAGCAGGCCGGCAATTCCAGCTGGCTTGCCACTTTACCCGCGGTCTGGCGCGTCGCCCAGTCCGCGGTCGTACCGCCTTCCCGCGCCCCTCCCGTTCCCATCTGAAACAGCTTGAGGCGCAGCCGGATAACCCGGCTGCGGTGTTCCTTTTGCGTTCAGAGGAGAAGTCTCGTGTTCAGACGCAACTTGACTGCTGTCGCGGTCACACTCGCATTTCACGGCGCCGCGCTCGCCCAGGATGTCAATCCCAAGGCAGAAAGATCGGAAACCGCGTTCAACCCCGCCATTTCGCTGATCCTGCAAGGCACGTACGCCGACACCTCGCAGGACCCCAACACCTTCCAGATAACCGGCTTCATGCCATCGGGCGGTGAGGTAGGCCCGCCCAAGCGCAGCTTCAGCCTCGGGGAGTCGGAGCTCGTCCTGAGCGCCAACGTGGATCCCTACTTTCGCGGCCACCTGGTCGCGGCGCTGACGCCCGAGAACGAAGTCGAGGTCGAGGAGGCCTATTTCCAGACGCTCGCGCTCGGCAGGGGATTCACGCTGAAGGGCGGGCGGTTTCTCTCGGGGATCGGCTATCTGAACGAGATTCATCAGCATGCCTGGGATTTCCAGGATGCGCCGCTGCCGTACAAGGCCTTTCTCGGCGGCCGGCTCGGCCAGGACGGCTTGCAGTTGCGCTGGGTGGCGCCGACCCCGTTTTTTCTCGAGTTCGGCGGGGAAGCATCGAGCGGCGACCAGTTTCCGGGAAGCGATCGCAACAAGAACGGATTGGGCGGCGGCTCGGTGTTCGGCCACCTGGGCGGTGACATCGGCCCGAGCTACGCCTGGCGCGCGGGCATCTCCTACTTGAGGTCGTCGCCGGACAACCGCGCTTACGACGATGTGGATTCCGCGGGCGGTGCCGTGAGCAACAGCTTCACCGGCACGGCGAAGCTGTGGATCGCGGACGCGATCCTCAAGTGGGCGCCCGGCGGAAACGCCGCGCGCACGAATTTCAAGCTACAGGGCGAGTACTTCCAGTTCAAGCAGGATGGCAGCCTGACCTATGACGATTCCGGGGCCGGCGCGGTGTTCGGGACGGTCACCGGGCCATTCAATACCGACCAGTCGGGATGGTACGCGCAGGGCGTCTGGCAATTCATGCCGCGCTGGCGCGCGGGCTACCGCTACGACGCACTGCGCTACGGAACCGTCACCAACGGCATCGTCAACAACGGATTGGGGCCCACTGCGGCAGATTTCCCGGTGCTCAGCAACCACAGCCCTTCGCGCAATACGGCGATGATCGACTGGAGTCCATCGGAGTACAGCCGGCTCAGGGTGCAGTACGCGCAGGACAAGTCGCGCATCGGCGTCACCGATAACCAGATCATCGTGCAGTACATCTTGAGCCTCGGCGCGCACGGGGCGCACAGATTCTGAGCGCGGTCTGGGATGCGAAAGGAGAACGACATGCACTGGCTCAAAAGCGCCCTTGCTGCGGCTCTGCTCCTGGCGGTGGCCCCCGCGGCGGCGGCACTCAACATCTTCGCCTGCGAGCCGGAGTGGGGAGCCCTCGCCAGGGAACTGGCGGGTGACAAGGCGAGCATCTACGTCGCCACCACCGCGTTCCAGGATCCGCACCGGATCGAGGCGCGCCCGAGCCTCATCGCCCGGGCGCGCAGCGCCGATCTCCTGGTGTGCACGGGCGCGCAGCTCGAAGTGGGTTGGCTGCCATTGCTGCAAACGCAGTCGGGGAACGACCGGATTCAGCTCGGACGGCCGGGGTATTTCGAGGCGGCGGCCTACGTCACCAAGCTCGAAGTGCCGCGTGTGTTGGACCGCTCGCTTGGGGACGTCCACCCCGCCGGCAACCCGCACATCCACCTCGACCCGCACAACATCGCAAGGGTGGCCGAGGCCTTGAGCCAGCGTCTGGCCGCTCTGGACCCGGCAAACGGCGACTACTATCGCGCGCAATCCGTGCGGTTTCTGTCGCGCTGGCGCGAAGCGATCGCGCGGTGGGAAAAGCAGGGGGCCGCACTGAACGGGTTGCCGGTCGTCGTGTATCATCGGGATCTGTCGTATTTCATCAACTGGCTGAAGCTGCGCGAGGCAGGCGCGCTCGAGCCCAAACCCGGAATCCCGCCGAGCGCGGGGCACCTGGGGGCGTTGCTCGCGCAGCTGGGCCGCCAGCCCGCGCGCGCGGTGGTGCGCGCCGCCTATAACGATCCGCGACCCGCGGAGTGGCTGGCCGAACGGGCGAAGATACCGGTTGTCACCGTCCCGTATACCGTTGGCGGCACCGAGCAGGCAAAGGACCTCTTTGGCTTGTTCGATGACACGCTGGCGCGATTGCTCGCGGTGGCGAAATGAGCGCCGCGGGCGTGGATATCGAAATTCTCCTGCCGGCGTTCATCGCGGGATTGCTGGTCACGGCAACGCATGTTCCGCTTGGTGTCCAGGTCCTTGCCCGCGGCATCGTCTTCATCGACCTTGCCGTCGCGCAGGTGGCGGGTCTGGGCGTCATTTTCGCCGACTGGGTGGGGCTGGAGCCGCGGGGTTGGGCGGTGCAGCTCGCCGCCCTATCTTCGGCGCTTGCGGGCGCGCTCCTCCTGACCTGGACCGAGAGAAGGTGGCCGGACGTTCAGGAAGCCGTGATCGGGACCACCTTTATCCTCGCGGCAAGCGCAGCGCTGCTTCTCCTCGCGGCCAACCCGCACGGGGCCGAGCACCTGAAGGAGCTGCTCGTCGGCCAGATCCTCTGGGTCAACTGGTCGCAGCTGCCGTTCGTCGCAGTGGTCTCCGCGGCGATCCTCGCGCTCTGGTTTGGCCTGCGCGAGCGACTCGGACGCACCGGCTTCTACCTGTTGTTCGCCGCGGCGGTGACGGTGTCCGTGCAACTCGTCGGCCTCTACCTGGTGTTCACGACGCTGATCGTGCCTGTGTTGGCGACACACCGCTTGCGACGCGCGCGACTCGCGACCTGCTATGCGCTGGGTGCGTGCGGCTATGCGCTAGGATTGCTCTCGTCAGCGGCGCTCGACCTGCCTTCAGGCGCGGTGATCGTGTGGACCATGACGCTGCTCGCAGTTCCCGTGTTTGCTCTGGGTTCGCAACAGGCGCCGACCACTTGAAGAAGCGCCAGTCGGTCCGGGTCCGGTGTAACATCGGGCCCATCACACGTTTCGAAATGAGATGGGTGCCGTGATTACCGCTCAAGGCCGCAGCGTGCGCGCGCGGCGCGCCCTGCTCTTCTTTCTCGCGGTGAGCGCGACCTTGCACGCCGCGGTAGTGGCGTTGCTGCCCGGCCGGGCGCCCGAGCATGCCGCGCCCGCAGCGAGCAGCCTGGAGGTCGTGATCCTTCAGCCGATGCCGCTGCCCCAAGACTCGATTTCGCCGGCGCCGCGACGTGCGCAAGCCGCGACGGGGATGAAGGCGCGGTCCGAGCGCGCAACGTTGGAGCAATACAGTCGACCTGCCGAAGAGGTGCTGCCGTCCCCTGCCGTTGTCGATGATCCCGAACCCCGGTTCTCTGTTCCCGAGCGGCCGTCACAGGCGGCGGCAACACCCGCAAATCCGCCTGTTTACCACGCTGCATACCTGAGCAACCCGGCGCCGCGCTACCCGGATGCCGCGCGGAAATCCGGCGACCAGGGGACGGTTACGCTGCGCGTGCAGGTGACGCGCGACGGCGTGGCCTCGCGCGTGGCGGTGGAGAAATCAAGCGGATCGCCGCATCTCGATACCGCCGCGTTGGAGGCGGTCAAGGCCTGGCGCTTCACGCCGGCCCGCCGCGGCGGGGACGCGGTCGAGTCGTGGATGCTCGTGCCGGTCGTTTTTCGCCTCGAAGGCTCTTCTTAGGATGGCCATGCGCTTCACTCTTGCCTGCGGAATGCTGGGATGGGCCCTCTGGGTGTCGGGCGCGCACGCGCAGCCAGTCGAAGTGAAGGACGCATGGATCCGCGGGACCGTCGCCGGTCAGAAGGCGACCGGCGCATTCATGAGTCTCACCAGCCGCGCACCGGCCCGGCTCGTCGCGGCGTCGAGTTCCGCGGCGGGCGTCGTTCAGATCCACAACATGAAGATGGATGGTGGCGTGATGCGGATGTTCGCAGTGGACGGCGTTGATCTGCCTGCGAATCGTACCGTGAAGCTCGCGCCGGGGGGCTACCACGTCATGCTGATGGATCTCAAGCGCACGCTCAAGGCCGGGGAGCGCGTGCCCTTGCGGCTCACCTTCGAGCTGGCGGGGAAGAAGCGCGAGACGGTCGAAGTCGACGTGGAGGTTCGCTCCGTCACCGGCGAGACGAAGCACGGGCATTGACCGGCGCCACGTCGCAGCGGTGCGGCGCGCAGTCTCCTCATCGCGTGAGCACGAAGGGCCGCACGCCCAGCGACTGGCTGATCCGGTCGGCGTCCCGCCGCGCTTCGGCTTCCCTCGGATACGGGCCGGCACGCACCCGGTAGAGACCGTCGCGGCTGAAGACATGGAGCGTGGATGCCAGCCACTCGATCTGGATCTTCATCCGTGCCAGGAAGTTCTCCGCGTTTTCCCTGGATCCGAACGCGCCGAGCTGCAGGTAGACACCTCCCGCATCTGCGCTGACCGGCGCCGCCGGGGGCCTGGCCGCCACCGGTGGTGGCGCATCCGCGGCTGCGAGCTGGGTGACGGGCGGCTCGGGTTCCAGCGCCGCGGCCAGCGGCACGCTTTCGGGCTTCGCGGCGGGCGCCACGGGCTGCGGCGGCGCCGCAGCGATCGTCCTCCCGGCACCATCGGGAAGTATGGTTTGGACTTCGACCATCGCGTTGCCGCCGGCGAGCACGCCGATGCGATGGGCGGCGGTATACGAGAGGTCGATGATGCGGCCGTCGACGAAAGGCCCGCGGTCGTTGACGCGCACCACGACCGACTTCCCGTTCTTGAGGTTCGTGACCCGCGCGTAGCTCGGGATCGGCAGCGTCGTGTGCGCCGCGGTCATCGCGTACATGTCATAGGGTTCGCCCGAAGATGTGGGTTTGCCGTGGTAGCGGCGGCCGTACCAGGTGGCGATGCCGCGGGCCTTGTAGGGCGCAAGGGCGGTCATCGGCGTGTAGCTTTTTCCCATCACGACGTAGGGCCGTGCAGTACCGCGATTGATCGGCTCGGCGCGCGGCACGGCGTCGGGGATGGCGTCGATATTGGCCGGGGGGTTCGTGCCCGGCCCGTCGTCAAGGTAGTAGCCGCCCGGCCGTGGCGGCGCCTTGGGGGCCGTCCCGCAGCCGCTCACCATCGCCGCAAGCACGAGCGCCGCCGTGCCCAGGAGGATGGATCCCCTCACGTCTGCACCAGTTTCCTGTGGCTGTAGACGCTCATCAGGATGCCGAAGCCGAGGCAGATCGAGACGAGCGCGGTGCCGCCGTAGCTTACGAACGGCAGCGGCACGCCCACCACGGGCAGGATACCCGTCACCATGCCCATGTTGACGAAGGCGTAGGTGAAGAAAGTGAGCGTGATCGCGCCGCAGAGCAGCCGCGCGAACAACGACGGGGCATTGGCGGTGATGAACATGCCGCGCGAGATCGCGGCGAGGTAGAGGAAGAGCAGCGCCAGGCAGCCGAGCAGCCCGAATTCCTCTGCGAAGACCGCGAACACGAAATCGGTGGTGCGCTCGGGTATGAAATCGAGGTGAGTCTGCGATCCGTTCAGCCACCCCTTGCCGAACAAGCCTCCGGAGCCGACCGCGATCATGGACTGGATGGTGTGGTAGCCGGCGCCGAGCGGGTCCTGGCTGGGGTCGAGCAGCGTCAGGATGCGCTGCCGCTGGTAATCCCGCAGCACGGACCATACGAGGGGCAGGGCGCCGGCGCCGGCGACCGCCGCTCCAGTAATGACGCGCCAGGACAGCCCCGCGAGGAACAGCACGAAGAATCCCGACGCGGTGATGAGCACCGCGGTGCCGAGATCAGGCTGGCGGGCGATCAGCGCGACGGGGATGACCAGCATTACCGCGGCGACCCCGTAGTTCGCGAGCCGCAGCGTCTTCTCGTGGCGGTCGAAATACCATGCCATCGCCAGCGGCACCGCGATCTTCATGAACTCGGAGGGCTGGATGCGGGTGATGCCGATGTCGAGCCAGCGCCGCGCGCCCTGGATCACGTCGCCGAAGAGCGCGACGGCGACGAGCAGCAGCACGCCGACGACATAGAGCGGCAGCGCGAGGCGCATCAGGAAATGGGGCGGGATATTGGCGAACAGCCACATGACGCACAGCGCGATCAGCATGTTCCCGAGCTGCCCGGTGACGCGCATCGCGCTGAGGTTGGACGCGCTCACCAGCACCAGCACCCCGACCGCCAGCAGCGCGAGCACGATACCGAACAGCGTGCCGTCGATATTGCGCGTGAGGGAGTGCGCGAGCCGCCTAACTGCTGGATGCATCGTCGTCCTTCACGCGCCGTACCGGCGGGGGCACCTTGCCGAGCAGGTAGTAATCGAGGATCTTGCGCGTGAGCGGCGCGGCGGCGCGGGCGCCGAAACCGGCGTTTTCCACGATCACCGCGACCGCGATGCGCGGGTTGTCCGCTGGCGCGTAGGCGATGAAGAGGGAATGGTCGCGGTGCTCTTCCAGCACCCTGCTCTCGACGTACTTCTCGCCCTGCTTGATGCCGATGACCTGGGCAGTGCCGGTCTTGCCCGCGCTCAGGTAGGGCGCATTCGCGAATGAGCGCGCTGCGGTGCCCTCCTTGTTGACGCCGATGAGCGCTTCCCGCACGACGGCGAGATGCTCGCGCTTGAGGTTGAGGGCGCGCAGCTGGCGCGGGTCGACAGCGGCGCGCTCGCGCGTGCGATGGTCCTCGACGGCGCTCACGAGCTGTGGCCGGTATGCGGAGCCGCCGTTGGCGATGATCGCGACCGCCTGTGCGAGCTGCAGCGGCGTGTAGGCGTTGTAGCCCTGCCCGATGCCGATGCTGATGGTCTCTCCCGGATACCACCTCTGGTTGAACCGGCGCATCTTCCATTCCTGCGAGGGCAGCACGCCGGTAGCCTCGCCCGCGATGTCGATTCCGGTGGCCGTGCCGAAGCCGAATTGCGCCATGAAGCGCGCAATCGCGTCGATACCGAGGTCGTTCGCGAGCATGTAGTAGTAGGTGTCGCTCGACTTGACGATCGATTTGTACATGTCGACGACGCCGTGGCCGCCGGGACGGCTGTCGCGGAACTGGTGGCCGCCGAACATGAAGTAGCCGGGATCGTTGATCGTCTGCTGCGGCGTGCGCTTGCCGTAGGTGAGCGCCGCGAGCGCCATGTAGGGCTTGAATGTCGAGCCGGGCGGGTACGTGCCGGCGAGCGCCCGGTTGACGAGCGGCTTGTCGGGCGAGGTGTTGAGCTCGTTCCAGTTGAGCGCATCGATGCCGTCGACGAAGAGATTGGGGTCGAATCCCGGCTTGCTCACGAAGGCGAGCACTCCGCCGGTTGCCGGGTCAATCGCGACCAGGGCGCCCTTGTAATCGCCGAACGCGTTGTAGGCGATCTCCTGTAGGCGTGCGTCGAGGTTGAGCACGAGGTTGTTTCCGGACACCGGCGAGGTGCGCGAGAGTGTGCGCACCGGGCGCCCGCCCGAGTCGACCTCGACCTCCTCCACGCCGGTGGTGCCGTGCAGGATGCGCTCGTACTGATGCTCGAGCCCGGTCTTGCCGATGTAGTCGGTGCCGCGGTAGTTGGCGCTGAGCCCCTCCGCCTGGAGCTGCTCGACCTCGCGCGGGTTGATGCGGCCGATGTGGCCCACCACGTGGGAAAACACCTCGCCCTGCGGGTAGTGGCGGAACAGCCGCGCGTTGATCTCCACGCCCGGGAAGCGGTAGCGCACGGCGGCGAAGCGCGCGATCTCCACGTCGGAGAGGCGCGTGCGCACCGGCAGCGTGCCGACGCTCTTGGTTTCCTCGAGCAGCCGCCGGAAGCGCCGGCGGTCGCGCGGGGTGATCTCGACCACGGTCGCCAGCTCGTCGATCAGGCGTTCCAGGTTCGCGACGCGGTCCGGCTGGACCTCGAGCGTATAGGCGGAAAAGTTGTGCGCGAGCAGGACGCCGTTGCGGTCCAGGATAACGCCGCGGTTGGGCACCACGGGCACGACGGCGATGCGGTTCGCTTCGGCCAGCGTGTAGAGCTCGCCGTGCCTGACGACCTGCAGGTAGAAGAAGCGGCCGGTGAGGAGCAGAAACGAAAGGAGCACCAGCCCGGCCGCCACCGCGAGCCGCACCTGGAAATGGTGCAGCTCGAGTTGCGCGTTGCGCAGCTCGATGCCGGGGTTGATGGAGAGCTCGGAGCGCATGGCCATATCTAGAACTGGTCCGGATCGAGCTTCGGACGCAGCAGAAGCTTGAGCAGCGCGCCGAGCGGCAGCCAGAGCGCCGCCGCGACGCAGGTGCCGATGAAGTACTGCAGCCCCGCAAACTCCGCACCGGCGACGAGGCGGATGGTGAGCACGATGAGGTCGTTCATCAGCAGCAGGACGAAGACGTGAACGACCTGCGCCGTCCCCGAGAACATGCGCACGCGCCGGTGCAGCACGATGCCGGCGTAGGCGAGGATGGAATAGGCGAGCGCGTGCTGGCCGAACAACGTGCCGTCCGCGACGTCCATGACGAGCCCCATCATCCAGGCGGATATGAACCCGAACTTGCGCGGCTGCTCGATGCACCAGTAGAGCACCACCAGCGCGACGAAATCGGGCTTGAACCAAAGGGCCACGCCCGACCACGGCAGGAGGTTCAGCATCAGCGCCGTGACGAGCGTCAGTGCGATGAAGCCCGCCCGCACGGGCAGCAGGATTTCCTGGTGCTCGATACGCGTGTCGGCCATCAGCTCTTTCTCGGTTTCTTGGCGCGCACCTGCTTCTTCTCGTCGACCGGGCGTGGCGGGAGCTCGCGGCTGCCGGTGACGACCAGCAGGTGCGCATGGTTCGCCACGCCTCCGAGCGGCGTGCAGGTGATGCGGGCGAAAATCTGGTCGGCGGCGCGCTCGATTTGGGTCACGCGCGCCACCGGCAGACCGGGCGGATAGACGCCGTCGATGCCCGAGGTGACGAGCTCGTCGCCGTTCTGGTAATCGGCATTGACCGGGATGAAGCGCAGCTCCAGCGTGCCATCACTCCCGGTGCCCGAGAGCACCGCGCGCAGACCGTTGCGCACGTTCTGCACCGGCACGAACTGCCCCTTGTCGGTGACCAGCGTGACCTCCGACAGCCAGGGGTAGGCGCGCGTGACCTGGCCTACGAGGCCGCGGTCGTCCATCACCGGCTGGCCGGGCCGCACGTCCTGCTGCGAGCCGCGGTCGATCACGATCTTGCGGGAGAACGGGTCGCGGGCGGCGTACAGCACCTCGGCGGCGGCGAGGTCGATCTTCAGCCGCTCGCGCGCGGCCAGGAGCTCCCGCAGCTGGTCGTTCTCGGCCTGCAGCGCCTTCAACTGCAGCAACAGCGCGCCGTTCTCGAAATTCTCACGCTTCAGGCGCGCGTTTTCCTCGCGCAGCGAGCCGTGCGTCGTGAAGAAGTCGCCGACGTTCCGCACGATGGCCGCGGGCGCCGCAGCGATCCGTTGCAGGGGATAGACGATTACCGCGGCGATCTGGCGCAGTGGCTCGAGGTAATTGAAGCGGGCGTCGGCGACGAGAAACGCGAGGGACAGCGCGGAGAAGATCAGCAGTCTGGCAAGCGGCGTGGGGCCGGTCTTGAAGAACGGCGGCGCAGAGTATTCCACACGGACTTCAGTCGTTGGTGAAGATGCTGGCGAGCCGCTCGACCTTTTCGAGCGCCTTGCCGGACCCGCGCACGACGCAGGTGAGCGGATCCTCCGCGACGATCACCGGCAGCCCGGTCTCTTCCATCAGCAGACGGTCGATGTCGCGCAGCAGCGCGCCCCCGCCGGTGATCACCATGCCCTTCTCGGCGATGTCGGCGGCGAGCTCGGGCGGCGTCTGCTCGAGCGCCGACTTTACGGCCGAAACGATCTGATTGAGGGGTTCGGTCAGCGCTTCCAGGATCTCGTTCGAGGAGATGGTGAAGCTCCTCGGGATGCCCTCGGCGAGGTTGCGCCCCTTCACTTCCTTCTCGCGCACTTCCGAACCGGGGAAGGCGGAGCCGATCTCCTTCTTGATCTGTTCGGCAGTGGTCTCGCCGATCAACATGCCGTAATTGCGGCGGATATAGTTGATGATCGCCTCGTCCATCTTGTCGCCGCCGACGCGCACCGAGCCCTTGTAGACGAGGCCGCCGAGCGAGATCACGCCGACCTCGGTGGTGCCGCCGCCGATGTCCACCACCATGGAGCCGGTGGCGTCGCCCACCGGCAGGTCGGCACCGATCGCCGCTGCCATCGGCTCCTCGATGAGGTAGACGCTGGAGGCACCGGCGCCGATCGCGGACTCGCGGATCGCGCGCCGCTCGACCTGGGTCGAGCCGCAGGGCACGCAGATGATGATGCGCGGAGAGGGCTTGAAGATGCGCGTGTTGTGCACCTTCTTGATGAAATGCTTGAGCATCTGCTCAGTGACGGTGAAGTCGGCTATGACGCCGTCCTTCATCGGCCGGATCGCGGTGATGTTGCCGGGCGTGCGGCCGAGCATCGCTTTCGCCGCCAGCCCGACTTCCTGGATCACCTTTTTCCCGTTGGGCCCGCCTTCCTGGCGGATCGCGACGACCGACGGCTCGTCGAGCACGATGCCCTTCCCGCGGACGTAGATCAGCGTGTTGGCGGTGCCGAGATCGATCGCCAGGTCGTCGTTAAAGTAGCTGTTCAAGAAACCCAACATAACGTGTTCCGCCTAAAGGGATTTGGCTTGGTCGCTCCGACGGTTATGATACCCTATGCTGCTCCGATTTTTAAGGCTTTTGTCCGCCGGATAACATGGCATTGACGCTCGAGGACGTGAAGCGCGTTGCTCACCTCGCGCGGCTCGCGATCGATGAGGCGGAGGCGCGCGCCGTGCTGTCGCAAATCAACGACGTCTTCAAGCTGATCGGCGAGATGCAGGCGGTGGACACCCGCGGCGTCGAGCCGATGTCTCACGCGCGCGACGTCGTGCAGCGGCTGCGCGAGGACAAAGTCACGGAGCGCGACCAGCACACCCTGTTTCAGGAGGGTGCGCCCCAAGTTGAAAACAGCCTCTACCTTGTCCCCAAGGTGATCGAGTAAGGCGTGCCCATTACTCGCAATGCACAACGCCACCATCAGGAGCCTTGCCGCCGGCCTTGCCGCGCGCACCTATTCGAGCGTTGAGCTCACGCAGCATTTCATAAACCGGATCAAGGGCTTAGACCAGAAGTACCACGCCTTCATCACGCTCAATCCCGAAGCCAGCCTGAAGCAGGCGAAGGCAGCGGATGCGATGCGATCCGCGGGGAAGGAGCAATCTCTCACCGGCATCCCGATCGCCCAGAAGGACATCTTCTGCGCCCGGGGATGGCTCACCACCTGCGGCTCGAGGATGCTGGCCAACTTCACCTCCCCCTACGACGCCCATGTCGTGGAGCAGCTCAATAAGGCGGGGGCGGTCATCCTTGGCAAGACCAACATGGACGAGTTTGCCATGGGCTCGTCGAGCGAGACCTCCTATTACGGGCCGGTCCGGAATCCCTGGGACGTGGACAAGGTCCCGGGGGGCAGCTCGGGCGGCTCGGCGGCCGCGGTGGCGGCACGCCTCGCTCCGGGCGCGATCGGCACCGACACCGGCGGCTCGATCCGCCAGCCGGCTGCACTCTCCGGCATCTGCGGCCTGAAGCCCACCTACGGGGTGGTGTCGCGCTACGGCATGATCGCGTTCGCTTCCAGCCTCGACCAGGGCGGGCCGCTGGCGCGCAGCGCGGAGGACCTCGCGCTGCTGCTCAACGTGATGGCCGGCTTCGATCCGCGCGACTCCACCTCCCTCGAACGCGAGCGTGAGGACTACACGCGCGAGCTCGGCAAGCCGGTGAAGGGTCTGAAGATCGGTTTGCCGGAGGAGTTCTTCGCCAAGGGCGCGGCGCCGGACGTGATGAGAGCGGTGGACGCGGCGGTCGGGGAATTCAGGAAGCTCGGCTGCGAGACCGTCGAGGTGAGCCTGCCCAACATGAAGCTCTCGGTGCCGGTGTATTACGTGCTGGCGCCGGCGGAGGCCTCGAGCAATCTCGCGCGCTACGACGGAGTGCGCTACGGCTACCGCGCGCCGGAGTACGCCGACCTGCTCGACCTATACAAGAAATCCCGGGCTCAGGGATTCGGGCAAGAGGTGAAGCGGCGGATCCTGATCGGCACCTACGTGCTGTCGCACGGCTACTACGACGCCTATTACATCCAGGCGCAGCGCGTGCGGCGGCTGATCGCGCGCGATTTCGCCGAGGTGTTCAAGCGCTGCGACGTGATCATGGGGCCGACCAGCCCGACCACCGCGTTCCGCATTGGCGAGAAGATGGGCGACCCGGTCCAGATGTATCTCAACGACATCTACACCATCCCCGCGAACCTCGCCGGGCTGCCGGGCCTGTCCATTCCCTGCGGCTTCGACGGCAAGGGCCTGCCGGTGGGGCTGCAGATGATCGGCAACTATTTCGGCGAAGCACGGATGCTCGGAATCGCGCACCAGTTCCAGCAGGCGACCGATTGGCACACGCGGACGCCTCCCGGCATCCAGTAACGAGAGACGAGTGACGAGTAACGAGAAACGCGCGATGAAGTGGGAAATCGTTATCGGGCTGGAAACCCACGCGCAGCTCAGCACGCGGTCGAAGATGTTCTCCGGCGCGGCAACGGCGTTCGGCGCCGCGCCCAACACGCAGGCGTGCGGCGTGGACATTGCGCTGCCGGGCGTGCTGCCGGTGGCGAACCGACAGGCGGTCGCGAAGGCGGTGCGCTTCGGGCTGGCTGTGAACGGCAACAGCGCTACGAATATCAACCGGCGCTCCGTCTTCGCCCGCAAGAATTACTTCTACCCGGACCTTCCCAAGGGCTACCAGATCAGTCAGTACGAGACGCCCATCGTGAAGGGTGGTGCGATCGCAATCGTCGTGGACGGTCAGGAGAAGTCGGTCCGGCTCACGCGCGCGCACCTCGAAGAAGACGCCGGCAAGTCGCTGCACGAAGGCTTCCGCGACCTCACCGGCATCGATCTCAACCGCGCAGGGACGCCGCTCCTCGAGATCGTCTCCGAGCCCGACATGCGCTCGGCGCAGGAGGCAGTCGCCTACGCGAAAGCGCTGCACGCGCTGGTGCGCTGGATCGATATCTGCGACGGCAATATGCAGGAAGGGTCGTTCCGCTGCGACGCCAACGTTTCGGTGCGGCTTGCGGGATCGGACAAGCTCGGCACTCGCTGCGAGATCAAGAACCTCAATTCGTTCCGCTTTCTCGAACGCGCGATCGAGTTCGAGGCGCAGCGCCAGATCGGAATCCTCGAGGATGGCGGAAAGATCGAGCAGGAGACGCGCCTCTACGACGCAGACAAGGACGAGACGCGCTCCATGCGCACCAAGGAGGACGCGCACGATTACCGCTATTTTCCGGACCCGGATCTGTTGCCGCTGATGGTTTCGGAAGCCGAAATTGAGAATATCAAATCCGCGACGCCCGAATTACCTGAGGTGAAACGCCAGGCATATATGCAGCTTGGGCTGACTGCGTATCAAGCAGCCCAACTGACATCCAGTCGTCAGGTATCAAGTTTCTTCGACGACGCGATCAAGGGCGTTGCAAGGGCAATGATTCCGACTGTGGCGAATTGGATAACGGGACCACTCGCAGCGCGATTGAATGAAGAGAACCTTGAGATTTCGCAAAGCAGAATCTCTCCAGAGCAACTCAGGTCATTGGTTGAACGCGTGTCCGACGGAACAATCGCGGGTGCAACCGGGCCGTCAGTAATCTTGCCGGTAATGTGGATCGAGGGCGGCTCGGCAGATGAAATAATCGCCAAGCGCGGGCTGAAGCAGATCTCCGACAGCGACGAGCTGGAGCGCTTCTGCGACCAGGTGATCGCCGCAAACGTGCAGCAGGTGGCGGACTACAGGCGCGGGAAGGACAAGGCATTCAACTCGTTGGTGGGGCAGGTGATGAAGCTCACCAAGGGGAGGGCCAACCCCCAGCAGGTGACGGAAATCCTGAAACGGAAATTAGCAGGCGGCTAAGTAGAACTCGTCACTCCCGCGGAGGCGGGAGTCCAGAGAATCTCACCCCCCATCCTACCTTCCCCCACAAGGGGGGAAGGGGATACCCGCCTTCGCGGGAATGACGCGCGACTGGCCAGTGGTCGCGCCTTATTTTTTTGCGGGCGCCGCAGTGGCGGCGGACCGTGCGCCGCCAGCCCGCAATGCCACGTAGCGCTCCTTGGTCTCGGCGTAGCGTGCCCGGATCTCCTCTTTCTCCTTGGTCTTGGCGGCAATGCTGCGCTCGAACTTGGCGATCTCGGCTTCGGTGCGCGCGACCTCGTCCTTGAGGGTGTCGGAGGGTTTCCTCGCTTTTTCGGCCGCCGCGACGCGTCCCTGCGCGTCGGCGAGGCGGGCAGTCGCGGACTTTCGCAATCCCTCGAATTGCCCGAGCAGCCGGTCCACTTCCTGCACCTCGCGGTCGCGTCGCTGGTCAATTTCCTTCTCGTTGGCGTAGGTGTTGAGCAGGGCCGAGTCGCGGCGCTGCTGCTCGGCGAGCCGCTTCTTCTCCTCCTCTTTCTGCTTCAGGAGCGCCTCTTCCTGGGCCGCCTGCCTGGCCTGCTCCTCCGGGGTTCCCGTGGTCTTGCGCGTCACGCCGCGGCGGTCGAGCTCTTTCGTCGCGCTGTCCTCGTATTCCGGCGGCACCTTGTCGCCGCAGCCGATGACCTTGCCCGACTTGTCCTTCCAGCAGACGATCCTGCCCTTGGACTGGGCGAGGGCGGATCCGGAAAACAGGGCGGCGAGCGCAATGGCGAGTGCTGCGGCGAGAAACACGCGGGTGTTTTCAGGCATGGGCGGTCACTCCGTACTGGTCGCGATAACGGCCGACCGCGGCGAGCTGCTGCGCATGCCGCGGCTCGGTTTTCAAGTACGCCATCAAGTCGTCGAGCGTAGCGATGCTGATCACCGGAATATTATAGTTCGCGCCTACTTCCTGCACTGCGGACAATGTCCCACTTCCGCGCTCCATTCGGTCGAGAGCGATCACCACCCCGCAGGGTATAGCGCCCGAGGAGCGGATCAGGTTGACAGACTCGCGAACCGAGGTGCCGGCGGATATGACGTCGTCCACGATCAACACCCTGCCCGAGAGCGGCGCGCCGATCACGGTTCCGCCCTCTCCGTGATCTTTTACCTCCTTGCGGTTGAAGCTGTAGCGCACGTTGCGGCTGGATTCGGCCAGTGCGATGGCAACCGCCGCCACCAGCGGTATGCCCTTGTAGGCCGGGCCGAACAGCATGTCGAACGCGATACCGGCCGTGCCGATGGCTTTCGCGTAGAATTGCGCGAGCCGCTTCAACGCAGCGCCGTCGTAGAACAGCCCGGCATCGAAAAAGTAGGGAGACAGGCGCCCCGCCTTGGTCTTGAACTCGCCGAAGCGAAGAACCTTCTGCTCGATCGTGAAGCGGATGAATTCTTGCCGGAAATCCATGAGCCGTGCTCAAAATCATAACACTTAATCTCAACGGCATCCGCTCCGCGTCGCGCAAGGATTTCTTCAAGTGGATGGCGCGCCAGCGCGCCGACGCCGTGTGCGTGCAGGAGATCAAGGCCCAGGCCGCCGACCTGTCGGATGCGATTCGCGCACCGCGCCGTTTCCACGGCTACTTCCATTACGCGGCGAAGAAGGGCTACAGCGGGGTCGGCGTGTACTCCCGGCGCGCGCCGGACCGCGTGATCGAGGGCGTCGGCATCCGCGAGGTCGACAGCGAGGGCCGCTACCTGCGCGCGGATTTCGGGTCATTGAGCGTCGTTTCCGTCTATCTCCCCTCGGGCTCGGCCGGCGCCCACCGCCAGCGCGCCAAGTTCCGCTTCATGGATCTCTTTCTTCCGCACCTGAAAAAGCTCGCGGCGGAAGGGCGGGAGGTCCTCCTGTGCGGCGACTGGAACATCGCGCACCGGGAAATTGACCTGAAGAACTGGCGCTCGAACCAGAAGAATTCCGGCTTCCTGCCGGAGGAGCGCGCCTGGCTCACGCGCGTGTTCGACGAGCTGGGATGGGTGGATGTGTATCGCCGCCTGCATCCGGACGCGACCGGGGCGGCCTACACGTGGTGGAGCAACCGCGGGCAGGCCTGGACCAAGAACGTGGGATGGCGCATCGATTACCATATCGCCACGCCGCGGCTCGCCGCGACGGCGAAACGCGCGGCGATCTACAAGGCGAAGCGCTTCTCGGACCACGCGCCGCTCACGATCGAGTATGACTACCCCCTGGCTTAGCGGACTGCGCAGCCGGCTGCCGGAGGGCCTCAGACCGTATTTGGAGTCCGCGCCGCTCGCCGCGCTATTCCTTGGGATCTCCTCCGGTTTCACCTTCGCAATGATCGGCGCGACCCTCACGACGCGCCTCGCCCAGCACGGCATCAGCAAGACCGCGGTGACCGCGTTTGCGCTCACCTTCCTCGCCTACAACCTGAAATTTCTCTGGGCGCCGGTTGTCGACAACGTCCGGCTGCCCTGGATCGGCCGCTACGGGCAGCGGCGCAGCTGGCTGTGGCTGGTGGGTGTTCTGGTCATGGCCGCCGTCGCCTTTCTCGGATTCGCCGACCCGGGCGACTCGCTCACTGTCGTTGCGATCGCCGCGATCACCATGGGTGTCGCCGGCGCCACCTTCGACATCATCATCGACGCCTATCGCATCGAGCTGCTCGAGCCGCGCCAGCTCGGCGCGGGTTCCGGCATGTCGCAGTATGGCTGGCGCATCGGCGCGGCGGCGGCCGGCGCCCTGGCTCTGGTCCTCGCCGCGCGCGTGGGCTGGACCGCCGCGTATCTGGCGTGCGCCGCTTTCGCGCTTCCGGCGATGCTGGTCGGTGTGTTCATGGGCGAGCCGGCCCGGCACCGCGAGCCCGAAAAGCCGCGCGGTCTCGTCGAGGCCGTCATCGCCTATTTCAGGCCCCTGACCGAATTCATCAGGCGTCAGGGCGCGCTCGCCGTGCTGCTGTTCGTGCTCATTCACAAGATCGGCGACACCCTTGCCAACCTCACGCTGCGCCTGCTGTTCCAGGATCTCGGCTTCACCAACGACGAGGTCGCCTTCTACGACGTCGGGATCGGCTTCGTTGCCCTGCTGATCGGCATTTTCCTCGGCGGAATTCTCTACGTGCGGATGGGAATGAAACACTCTGTCCTCATCAGCCTGGTCCTGATGGCGGTGTCGAACCTGAGCTTCGCCGCGCTGGCTGCGGCCGGCCACACCAATATCGGCATGGCCGCGGCGGTCGGCTTCGAGAATTTCGCCAGCGGCATCGGCGGCGTGACGGTAGTCGCCTACCTGTCCGCGCTGTGCAACCTGCGCTTCACGGCCACCCAGTACGCATTGCTATCCGCTCTCGCGAGCATCGCGGGACGGTTCCTGACCGGGACGACGGCGGGCGCGCTGATCGAAGCGATGGGGTATGTGAATTTCTACTTGCTGACCACGGTAGTCGCGCTGCCCGGAGTGATCCTGTTCTGGTTCATGATCCGCTCCGGGCTGGCCGACCTGTCGATCGGATCAGCAGGCAAGGAGAACCCATGACCCTTCCGCTTTCCGTGCACACCGGCGGCACCGAGACTCTGGTTCCGTCGGACTTCCGCTGGCCCGGGGGCAAGCGCATCGCGGTCATCTTCAGGCTGGCGTTCGAGGCCTGGTCGGACGATCACTGGCCGGGCATCAGCCCGATGGGCAATCCGTTGAAACCGGGCTTTCCCGACCTCAACGCGCGCGGCTGGGCGGAGTATGCCTACCGCCGTGGCGTGTTCCGCGTGCTCGACGGCTTCGCGCACCACCGCGTCAAGGCGACGGTCATGGTGTGCGGCATCCTCGCCGAGCGCTTTCCTCACATCGTGAAGAGAATCGGGGAGGCTGGGCACGAGGTGGCGGCGCACTCGTACACCATGGACATGATGTCCGTTTACATGACCGAAGAAGAAGAGCGCGCCAACATCCGGCGTAACGTCGAGCTCATCCGAAAGGCGACCGGCGCGCGGCCGGTGGGCTGGATCAATCCGCGCGGCACGCCCAGCCCGCACACGGCGCGGTTGCTGGCGGAGGAGGGCTTTGAGTGGCATGGCGACACGCTGAACGACGATCTCCCGTACCTGGTCCGGTTTGGCGCTCGCTCGATCGTCGCCATACCGAGCAGCATGGAGGTTAATGATTTGCCGCTCACCATGAAACACGGCCAGCCGCCGAGCGTCTACGTCGAGAACTTCGAGGGCTTCCTCGAGTACGCGCGCAAGCGCGAGAAGGGAGCCTGCAAGATCGATCCCGCGGTGCACGCGCATGTCTTCGGGCGGCCGGCGGGCATGTGGGCGCTCGAGCGCGACATGGTAATCGCGCGCAAGGCGAAAGACGTCTGGATCGGCACGCGCGCCGAGGTCGCGGCGCACGTGCGTAAAGTGCTGAAGCGCTGAACGGTCCCTGGCCGCCGGCCGCTACGCCTTCTGGAAGCGGTACACGGCGAGGCTGCCGAAGAAGTTCGGCAGCAGGCTCACCGGCCGCCCGCGTGTCAGCACCTTGCGCTCGAGGATTTTCACGCCACGGCCCGCGCAGAAGCGCTCGAAATCCGCAATCGTGCACAGGTGCCGGTTGGGCGTGTTGTGCCATTCGTAGGGGAGGCTCTCCGACACCGGCATGTGCCCGCCGAACACCTGCAGACGGTTCTTCCAGTAGCCGAAGTTGGGGAAGGTGACGATGCCCTCGCGCCCGACGCGCATCATCTCGGCAATGACGCGCTCGGTGTTCTTCACGGTCTGCAGCGTCAGCGACAGAATCACGAAATCGAATGAGCTGCTCTCGAAGTCGGAGAGCCCGCGGTCGAGGTCGGTCTGGATCACGTTGACGCCGTTCTTCACGCACGCCGCCACGCCCTCGTCGTCGATCTCCACCCCGTAGCCGGTGACGCGGCGGCTCTCGCGCAGGTAGCGCAGCAGCCCGCCGTCGCCGCAGCCCAGGTCGAGCACGCTGGAGCTCATGCTGACCCACCCGGCGATCGCCGCGAAATCCGGGCGCTGCGTGACGGTCCCGTTGCCGTTGTTCATACGGCCGCTTCTTTCCCGATACGGTCGAAATAGGCGGCGACCAGGCGGTGGTAGCGCGGGTCCTCGAGCAGGAACGCGTCGTGCCCGTGCGGCGCGTCGATCTCCGCGTAGGTCACCTCGCGCCGGTTGTCGAGCAGCGCCTTCACGATCTCGCGCGAGCGCTCGGGGGAGAAGCGCCAGTCGGTGGTGAAGGAGACGACGAGAAAATTTGCGCGCGCCGGCGCGAGCGCCTTCGTCAGGTTGCCGCCGTGCTCGAGCGCGGGGTCGAAGTAATCGAGCACCTTGGTGATGCGCAGATACGTGTTGGCGTCGAAATACTCCGAGAACTTGCGGCCCTGGTGGCGCAGATAGGACTCGATCTCGAACTCGGTGTCGAACGTATACGCGAGTTTTCCGTTCTTCAGCTGGCGCCCGAACTTGGCCGCCATCTCATCGTCCGAAAGGTAGGTGATGTGCCCGATCATCCGCGCGACGCGCAGGCCCCGCGTCGGCTGCGTGTTGTGCTCGTAGTAATGCCCGCCGTGGAAATCCGGGTCGGTGATGATTGCCTGGCGCGCGACCTCGTTGAACGCGATGTTCTGCGCCGAGAGGTTGGGCGCGCACGCGATCACGATCGAGTGGCGCACGCGCTCGGGATAGCTGATCGTCCACTGCAATGCCTGCATCGCACCGAGGCTGCCCCCGATCACGGCGGCGAAGCGCTCGATGCCGAGATGGTCGGCGAGCCGCGCCTGGGTCGCGACCCAGTCTTCCACCGTCACCACCGGGAAATCGGCGCCCCACGGCTTTCCGGTCCTGGGATTGACGCTCTTGGGGCCCGTCGAGCCGTGACAGCCGCCGAGGTTGTTCACGCCCACGACGAAGAAGCGGCTCGTGTCCACCGGCTTGCCGGGACCGATCATGTTGTCCCACCAGCCGACGTTTTGCGGATCGTCCGCGTAGTGGCCGGCGACGTGATGGGCGGCGTTCAACGCATGGCACACCAGCACCGCGTTGGAGCGGTCGGCGTTCAACGTGCCGTAGGTCTCGTAGACGAGCTCGTACTCGTCCATCACCGCCCCGCTCTTGAGCCCTACCGGCTCGCTGAACTTCGCGGTCTGCGGTGAAACGATGCCGACGGAATTCGGCGCGATCCCAGAATCCATAAAATCAAAAACCCGGCGAGCTTGCGCGGGCCGGGTCGGAAAAAACTGGGAGGTTTTCTCTTTAGCCGGATTTTTAACGCGCCCGCAAGCTGAATATCAAATCGGCGCGGCTGAAAGCGGCTGAAACCTTACCCGCCCCCGGCTGCAAAGTCAAATCTCAGGAATTCAGCTTTTCGAGCAGGGCCCGCAGCTTTTCAGGGTCGCTGGCGCGCAGCATCTTCTGTGCGAGCGGCTTCAGCCGCGAGAAGTTCGACTTGAGGATGACCTGCTTCACATCGAGCAGGTGCGCGATGTGCATCGAGTACTGGCGCAGCCCGAAGGCGAGGAGCAGCCGTGTCAGCGAGACGTCTCCCGCCATCTCGCCACACAGCGCGACTGGCACCTTGGCCCGGTCCGCGGTCCGGATGATGTTGGCGAGGAGATTGAGCACCGCGGGGTGCAGGGGATCGTAGAGGTGCGCCACCGTGTCGTCGGTACGGTCGATTGCGAGCGTGTACTGGATCAGGTCGTTCGTCCCGATCGAGAGGAAATCGAGCTTGCGGATGAACATGCCGAGGGAGAGCGCCGCCGCGGGCACCTCGATCATTCCGCCCACCTTGACGTTGCGGTCGTAGGGCGTGCCCTCGTCCTCGAGGCTCTGCCGCGCGCGCCGGATCAGCTCGAGCGTCTGGTCGATTTCCGTGGAGGTCGCGAGCATTGGGATCAGGATGTTGACGGTGCCGTAGTGCGAGGCGCGTAGAAGTGCGCGTAGCTGCGTGATGAAGCGCTGCGGCTCGGTGAGACACAGCCGGATCGCGCGCAGCCCGAGCGCGGGATTGGTGACGACGCGCTGCAGGTCGGTGTCCTTGTCGGCGCCGAGGTCGTAGGTCCGGATCGTGACCGGCATGCCGTCCATCTCCTGCGCGACCTTGCGGTAGGCCTCGAACTGCTCGTCCTCGTCCGGCAGGTCGGGGCGGTTGAGGAACAGGAATTCGCTGCGGAAGAGGCCGATGCCGGTCGCCCCGTTGGCCCGCGCCTGCACGACGTCCGCCGGCAGCTCGATGTTGGCTTGCAATTCGACCGCCACGCCGTCGGCCGTGACCGCGCGGCGGTCCTTGAGGCGCCGCAGCTTCTGCCGCTCGAGGTCGAACTCCTGCTGCAGCCGCTGGTACTCGGCGAGCACCCGCTCGTCGGGGTCCACGATCACGACACCCTGGGTGCCGTCGACGATGACGAGCTCGTTCTCCCGGATCATCTGCCAGGCGCGGTGCAGCGCCACGATCGAGGGGATCGCGAGGCTGCGCGCCACCACCGCGGTGTGCGAGGTCGTGCCGCCGAGATCGGTGATGAAGCTCGCGAAGCGGTGCTGCTTGAACTGCACGACGTCGGCCGGGGAGAGATCGTGCGCGACCAGGATCAGGTTGTGCTCGGAGTCCGCCCTGAGCGGCGGGGGCACGTAGCCGGGATTCCCGGAGAGCGCCTTCATCACGCGCTCGGCGACCTGGACCACGTCGGTCTTGCGCTCGCGCAGGTACTCGTCCTCGATCTCGTCGAAGCGGGCGAGGAGCGTGTCGGTCTGGAGCTTCAACGCCCACTCGGCGTTGCAGTTCTCGGTCTCGATGATCCGGCGCGGCGCCACCGACAGCGTGGAATCGCTGAGGATCATCTGGTGCACATTGATGAAGGCGCCGATTTCCGCCGGAGCGGTCGCGGAGACGCTCGCGTGCAGTTCCTCCAGCTCCGCGCGCACCTGCCGGATCGCCGCGTCGAAGCGCGCGGATTCCTCGGCAGCCTGGTGCGGGGGTACGTCGTAGCGCGGCACCTCCAGACCGGTGTGCGTCAGCAGGTGCGCATGCCCGATGGCGACCCCGCCCGAGACCCCGATGCCGTGTATCGTGAAGCTCATTAACCAGGATTGAGCAATTAGGATTGAGGAGTGGGTAAGCTCATTCTGCCCGCCGAAGGCGCGTGGCTCAATCCTCGATCCTCAATCCTGACGTCAGTCGTTTTCCTCGAAACGGCTCGCGATCAGCTGGCTGACGGCGTCCAGCGCTTCCTGCTCGTCCGGCCCGTCGGTCTCGACGACCAGCGTCGAGCCCTTGGCCGCCGCCAGCATCATGACCCCCATGATGCTCTTCGCGTTGACGCGACGGCCGCTGCGGCTCACCCAGACGTTCGACTTGAAGCGGCCCGCAACCTGCGTCAGCTTGGCCGATGCCCGAGCGTGTAAACCGAGCTTGTTGATGATCTCAACTTCTTGTTGCAGCATTATTAACGACCAGCGCCGGCGCGGGAATGCGCACCACCCCGTCACATCCGCCGCTGACCGCCTTGGTGACGGCGGTGGCGAGTGGCTTGTCGCGGTAGTTGAGGACCCGGATCAGCATCGGCAGGTTCACCCCCGCGACCCCTTCGACCTTGCCGGGGATGAGCAGCTTGGCGGCGATGTTGGCGGGCGAGCCGCCAAACATGTCCGAGAGGATCAGCACGCCGTCGCCCTCATCGAGCTCCTTGACGAGCTTCCGCGCCTGCGGCAGCAGTTGCAGCGGATCGTCCTGCGCGGTGATGCCGACCTGCCGCAGCCGCGGCGGACGCTTGTTCAGCACGTGGCTCGCGCAGTGGATCAGGCTTTCGCCGAGCGTTCCGTGCGAGATGATCAGAATCCCAATCATATAAGGGGTTAGGGCCCGGTAACAGAACCGCAGTATTCTACTCTCCCGCGCCGCACCACGACGTGTGCGCGGCCGGTCGCGCGGGTCAGCGCAGCGCCTGCTGCAGGGCGTCCAGGAACATGCCTGAAACGTTGAAGCCGGTCTGCTCGGTGATTTCCTGGAAGCAGGTGGGACTGGTGACGTTGACCTCGGTGAGATAGTCGCCGATCACGTCCAGCCCGACCAGGAGCAGGCCTTCCTTGTGAAGGACGGGCCCGAGCTTCGCCACGATCTCGCGGTCGCGCTTCGTGAGCGCCCGGGCGACGCCCGTGCCGCCGGCGGCAAGGTTGCCGCGGGTCTCGCCCGGCTTGGGGATGCGCGCGAGGCAATGCGGTACGGGCCTGCCGCCGATCACCAGCACGCGCTTGTCGCCGTCCCGGATCTCCGGGAGGTAGCGCTGGGCCATGATCGTACGCCGCCCGTAGTGCGTCACGGTCTCGATGATGACGTTGACGTTGGGATCGTCGCGGCGCACGCGGAACACGGAGGCGCCGCCCATGCCGTCGAGCGGCTTCAGGATCACGTCGCGGTGCTCGGCGAGGAACTCGCGGATGAGAGCCTCGCGCCGGGTCACCACGGTGGGCGGCGCGAATTGCGGGAAACGCACCGCGCCGAGCTTTTCGTTCCAATCGCGAATTGCGCCCGGCCGGTTGATGACCCGGGCGCCTTGCGCTTCCCCCATCTCGAGGAGGTAGGTGCTGTAGACGTACTCCATGTCGAACGGCGGGTCCTTGCGCATCAGCACGGCGTCAAAATCCTTCAGCGGCTTGGCTGCCGCCTTCTCGCGGCGATACCAACCCGGCTTCCTGCCGGTGAGATGGATACGCGAGGCGTTCCCATAGACCGTGCCGCGACGCAATGCCAGGTCCTCCTGCTCCATGGCAAAGAGCCGGTGGCCGCGCGCGGCCGCCTCGCGCATGATGGCGAAGGTGGTGTCCTTGTAGATCTTGAACGAGTCGAGGGGGTCGACGACGAACGCCAACTTCATGGAAACGGCCTAGCGGGCGGCCGCGCGCGCTACGGTGGCGCTGTCGGGCACCGCCGCCGCCGTCTGCTCGAGTTCGATCGAGGCGGCGAGGAGTGCGAGCCGCGCGATGACGCCATAGGCGTAGAAGCGGTTCGGCGGGCAGCCCGGGTCATCCGGATTGGGCGAGGAGCAGGGGTCGGCGAAGGCGAGGGGCGCGAACTGCATGCCGGGCGCGTTCAGGTTCTGGTCCTTGCCGCGCTCGGTGTGCACGCGGTAGAAGCCGCCCACCACGAAGTGATCGATCATGTAGACGACGGGCTCGGCCACCGCGTCGTCCACGCTTTCGAAGGTGTAGATGCCTTCCTGCACCATGACCTCGTGCACCTGCAGGCCTTCCTTCACGACCGCCATCTTGGTGCGCTGCTTGCGATTGAGTCCGCGGACTTCGGACGGGTCTTTTACGGTCATGATGCCCATGCCGTAGGTCCCCGCGTCGGCCTTGACGATGACGAACGGTTCCTCGCGGATGCCGTATTCGCGGTACTTGGCGCGGATGTCATCGAGGATCTCGGCGACGTAGCCCTCCAGGCATTCCTCGCCCTTGCGCTCCTGGAAATTGATCCGGCCGCATTTCTCGAAGAGGGGATTGATGAGCCACGGATCGATGCCGATTACGCCCGCGAACTCCTCCGCCACCTTGCGGTAGGCCTGGAAATGGTTTGACTTGCGGCGCACTGCCCAGCCCGCGTGCAGCGGCGGCAGCACCACCTGCTCGAGATTCATCAGGATCTCGGGGATGCCGGCGGAAAGATCGTTGTTGAGCAGCACGACACAGGGGTCGAAGCCGTCCACGGCCAGTCGATTGCCGCGTCGCTGAAGCGGCTCGAGCGTCAACTTCGAGCCGTCAGGGAGCGCCAGCTCAGTCGGACTCGTGACTTCGCGCAGGAGGCTGCCGATACGGACATTCAGGCCGGCGTGCCGCAGGATCGTCTGCAGCACCGCGACATTGCGCAGGTAGAACTGGTTGCGTGTGTGGCTTTCGGGAATCAGCACCGCGCCGCTCGCGTCCGGGCAGACCTTCTCGATCGCCGCCATGGCCGCCTGCACGCACAGCGGGTGGAACTCCGGATTGAGGTTGTTGAAGCCACCGGGGAAGAGGTTGGTGTCCACCGGCGCGAGCTTGAAGCCGCTGTTGCGCAGGTCCACCGAGCAATAGAAGGGCGCCTCGTGCTCCTGCCAGTGGCTGCGCAGCCAGCGTTCGGCCTCGGGCTGGGAGGCGAGCAGGCGACGCTCGAGATCGAGCAGGGGTCCGGCGAGTGCAGTGGTTAGTCGTGGGACGGACATGGGTTCCCCACGCGGGGACGCCTATTCTAGCGGATAGGCAAAAAAACGGGCGCCCGAAGGCGCCCGTGACGTGACACTCCCTGAGGTGAGTTCTACATGTGGTAGGCAGTCTCGCCGTGCTCGGCGATATCGAGCCCTTCGCGCTCCTCTTCCTCGGCGGGACGCAGCCCGACGATGAGGTCCGCGATCTTGAACGCGACGATCGCAACGACACCCGTCCATATGATCGTCATGCCTACGCCCTGCGCCTGGACCAGGAACTGATCCCAGATCGGGTTGGAGCCGACCTTGCCGGTGACCCAGTCGGTGACGAGGCCGGGACCGCCGAGCGACTGGCTGTTGAAGACGCCCGTCAGCAAGGCACCCAGCGTGCCGCCCACCGCGTGTATGCCGAACACGTCGAGCGCGTCGTCCGCACCCAGCCAGCGCTTCAGCTGGTTCACCGCCCACAGGCACACGAGGCCCGCGGCGATCCCGATGACGAAGGCGCCGCAGATGCCCACGTTGCCCGCGGCGGGCGTGATCGCAACCAGCCCGGCCACGGCGCCGGAGGCCGCACCCAGCATCGAGGGCTTGCCCTTGAACAACCACTCGCCGAACGTCCACGCGAGCACGGCGCACGCGGTGGCGAGGAAGGTATTCATGAAGGCGAGCGCGGCCGAGCCATTGGCCTCGAGCGCGGAGCCCGCGTTGAAGCCGAACCACCCGAACCACAGGAGCGAGGCGCCGAGCATGGTCATGGTGAGGCTGTGGGGCGACATCGCTTCCTTGCCGTAGCCGATGCGCTTGCCCACGAGATAGGCGCCCACCAGGCCGGCGACGCCGGCGTTGATGTGCACCACCGTGCCGCCCGCAAAGTCGAGCGCGCCCCATTGCCAGATGAGACCGGCTTTCGCGTTCATGGCCTCCACCACCTTGGGATCGGTGTAAGCATCCGGGCCCATCCAGAACCACACCATGTGCGCGATCGGCGCATAGCTGAAGGTAAACCACAGCACCATGAAGATCAGCACCGCCGAGAACTTGATGCGCTCGGCTACCGCGCCCAGGATCAGGCAGCAAGTGATCGCGGCGAAGGTCGCCTGGAACGCGACGAACACCAGCTCGTAGAGGGGGGTGTTCTTGCTGAAGGTCGCCGCCATCGCGAACTCGCCCTTTGTCGCGTCGAAGGTGCCGTTCAGGAACAGCCGGTCGAACCCGCCGAAGTAGGCGTTGCCCTCCGTGAACGCGAGGCTGTAGCCGTAGATGCACCACAGCACGACGACGAGCGAGAAGGTGACGAACACCTGCATCAGCATCGACAGCATGTTCTTGCTGCGCACCAGCCCCCCGTAGAAGAGCGCCAGCGCGGGCACGCTCATCGCCAGCACCAGGGCAGTCGAGGTGAGCATCCACGCCACGTCGCCCTTGTTGGGCACCGGAGCGGGCTTGGCCTCTTCCTTGGCCGGGGCGGGCTTGGCCTCCGCCTTCATCTCGGCGCCCGGCTTGTCCTGCGCGAATGCGGCGAGCGGCACCGCGTTCAGCCCCACAACGCCGAGCATCGCCAGCACCGCGATGAACTTCCTGAATAGGTTTTTCATTGGCTTCTCCCTGTTTCTATAGCGCGTCCGCGCCGGTCTCGCCGGTTCGGATGCGGATGGCCTGCTCGAGATCGAAGACAAACACCTTGCCGTCGCCGATCTTGCCGGTGTTGGCTGCTTTCTCGATCGCCTCGATGACCTGCTCGAGGATTTCGCTCTTGATTGCGGCCTCGATCTTGACCTTGGGCAGGAAGTCCACCACGTATTCGGCGCCGCGGTAGAGCTCGGTGTGTCCCTTCTGCCGCCCGAAGCCCTTGACCTCGGTGACGGTGATGCCGGTCACGCCGACGGCGGACAGCGCCTCCCGTACTTCGTCAAGCTTGAACGGCTTGATGATTGCTGTGACGAGTTTCATGCGGTTTCCCCGTGTGTTTGGGACCGGCCGCGCGGCCGGTCCCGGGTCATATCGTTAGAAGGTCTTCTGGACGAACACCGTAATGGCTCCGTCGCCGATCTTCTTGCCACCGGCGGACGCGGGCGTCGTGTAGAACGCTTCCTGCGTGGAGGTCATGTCGGTATCGGTGTAGAAGACACCGACGGTGAAATCCTTCGGCAGGGAATAGTTCACCCCCAGCTTCCAGTCCTTGTAGGAAGCGAAGGAATCGTTTTTCACGCCGGCCGTCGTTCCACTGAACTCCTGCATGCCATAGTGGGCGAGCACGGTGAACTTCGTATTGGGTATCGGGTAGGTCGCGGTCAGGTCGAGGTAATAGGTTCCGCGGCTGTCACCGACGCCAAACGTCTCATCCTGGAGGCTGTACGAGAGCTTGGCGGAAAGCCACTTCCAGCTGAGCGCGCCGTAAATTTCAAACGTGTCGGCGCTGTTCGCTCCCGGTGCCTTGTCGCCCGGGTACCAGTAGTAGAGCAGGCCCACGTCGTAGCCGAAGTCGGTCTTGCCGATGCTGCCCTTGAAGCCGCCGTAGATATCGAGCTCCAGGCTGCCGCCCGCAGAGTACGCGCCGAAATCGCGCAGCCAGCTGACGTTTGAACCCCATGTGCCGGCATAGAACCCGCTGGCATGGCTGTAGTCCATGCCGCCCTGCAATGCGGGTTCCTCGTTGGTCTGCGTGAGGCCGCGGAAGATGTACTGGCTGAACAGCCCGAGATTGCCGGTGATCGTGTTAGGTGAGGCAGGTGCCTGCTGTGCCTGGGCCGTTACGGACCCCAACGCGGCAGCAGTCAGCCCTGCGATGATCGACTTCTTGAACATGGGTACCCCTTTCGTGGTTGACGAACCAAAGTTAACGCGAAGGCGCTCATCAGCACGGATCATGCCAAGTAATTAATGTTTAAAATACAGATACATACAAATCATGGCTTGTCTGTGGGGCATGGCTGTGCACCATTATGGTGCATAAGAAAATTAGCTCGCACCAGACCAGGGCGAGCGAGCCAGCAGGGAACTCCACGCGCCCCTGCAGCTGGAGAGGTAGGATGGACGCCTGCCCCAGCTCAACCCCATCCTCATGGCTGAAACCAATCCGTTCCGCGAGATCGATCAAAGAATGCGGGAAATCCTTGCCCGCAGCCCGGCTGCGGACATCGAGAAGAATTTGCGCGCCCTGCTGGCTTCCGCGTTCAGCCGTCTCGACCTGGTCACGCGGGAGGAATTCGATGTCCAGCGCGAGGTACTAGCGCGCACCCGCGCGAAGCTCGAGGCGCTGGAATCCAGGCTCGCCGAGCTCGAAAAAAAGTCCGCGTCGTCCTGACGCCCGTCCCGTCCGTTAAAGGCAGAATCACCCACTGCCTGGAGGGGGCAGGTCGATGTCGCTCGCCGTCGTCTACAGCCGAGCGCTGGCCGGGATGGATGCGCCGCCGGTGACGGTCGAGGCGCACCTCGCCAATGGCCTGCCCAACTTCACCATCGTCGGCCTGCCCGAAGCCGAGGTGAAGGAGGCCAAGGACCGCGTGCGCGCGGCATTACAGAACGCGCGCTTCGAATTCCCCGCGCGGCGCATCACGGTCAACCTCGCGCCTGCCGACCTACCCAAGGATTCTGGCCGTTTTGATCTACCCATCGCACTGGGCATCCTCGCCGCCTCGGAGCAACTGCCCGCCGCGCCCCTCGCCGGTTGCGAGTTCGCGGGCGAGCTGGCGCTGACGGGGGAGCTGCGTCCGGTCCGCGGCGCGCTGGCGATGGTCCTGTCGGCTGCCCGCGACCGCCGCGCGTTCGTGCTGCCGGAGCCGAACGCACGCGAGGCGGCGCTGGTCGAGGAGGCGACCGTCCTGCCCGCGCGCACCCTGCTCGAAGTGTGTGCTCACATCGCGGGCCGCGCGCCGCTCGCACGCTGCACAGAACGACCGCCGATCAACGGGTTGCGTCACCCTGACCTGCAGGAGGTGAAAGGCCAGTTGCACGCCAAGCGCGCGCTCGAAATCGCCGCGGCGGGCGGCCACAGCCTGCTCATGGTCGGGCCCCCGGGCACCGGCAAGTCCATGCTTGCCCAGCGGCTACCGGGAATCCTTCCCGAGATGACGCGGGAGGAAGCGCTTGCCGCGGCCGCTATGCAATCGCTCGGCAGCACGGGATTTGACATTACGCACTGGGGAAGACGACCCTTCCGCTCGCCGCATCACACGGCTTCCGCGGTGGCGCTGGTGGGCGGCGGCAGCCCGCCGCGGCCAGGCGAGATCTCGATGGCACAGCACGGCGTGCTCTTCCTCGACGAGCTGCCTGAATTCGATCGCAGCGTGCTGGAGGTCCTGCGCGAACCGCTCGAGTCCGGCCGTGTGAGCATCTCGCGCGCGGCGCGCCAGGCGGAATTTCCCGCGCAGTTCCAGCTGGTGGCAGCGATGAATCCCTGCCCCTGCGGATACCTGGGCCACCCGAGCGGGCGCTGCCGCTGCACGCCGGACCAGGTCGCCCGCTACCGCCGCCGGATTTCCGGCCCGCTGCTCGATCGCATCGACCTGCAGATCGAGGTTCCGGACGTGCCCCAGGCCGATCTCGCGCGCGGCGGGCGGGGTGAGACCTCGGACGCGATCCGCGCTCGGGTCGGCGCCGCGCGCGGCCGGCAACTCGGGCGCCAGGGCCGGCCTAACGCCGTGCTGTCAACGGGCGAGGTCGACCGTTACTGCGCGCCGAATGCGCAGGGCGCACGGATGCTCGAGCAGGCGGTCAGCCGGTTGGGATTTTCCGCGCGCGCCTACCA
>Ga0208185_1000242_pt1 | contig 31887 bp, 53 predicted proteins | sample EasRivMeERMLT700_FD_187532 | JGI IMG/M metagenome (GOLD analysis project Ga0208185, IMG submission 187532) | Soil microbial communities from meander-bound floodplain in the East River, Colorado, USA - East River MetaG ERMLT700 (SPAdes) (version 2) | ecosystem: Environmental > Terrestrial > Soil... | reverse complement strand
ACCTTGCAAACGGTGTGGCCACTTTCCCGGACAAGCAAGTCAAGCGGCACAAGGACTGCATCATTATCTGCACGGCGAATACGTGGGGACTTGGTGCAGACGCCAACTATTCCGGCGCAACAAAGTTGGACGCGGCGTTCTTGAGCCGCTTCCCCATCAAGCTGGCATGGGACATCGACCCCGTGCTGGAAGAGGCAATCGTTACGAACGCTGATTGGCTGGCACGCGTCCGCAATGCTCGCGGCAATGCCCGCTCGGCTGGCTTGAAAGTGATGATCGACACCCGCGCCGCGATGGCCGGTCAGTCGCTCATCGAAGCTGGCTACACCGCAGACGATGCGGCAACGTTCACGTATCTCGCCAACCTGAAGCCGGAACAGCGCAAACAAGTGGAAGTGGGAGTTTGATATGAGACGCATTAGCAACGACACCAAGTACGGCAAGGACGACTATCTTCTGCTGGAAGCTGGCGAACTGCCAGCCATGGCACAGAAGCACGCGGATCTTCTGGCTCGCAAGGTCGGCGGCGGCTGGTACGGTGGCACGTACCAGGAATTCAAGCAGCGCATTGAAACAGGTGACAACGCCCTCGTCGCCAAGTCAGATGCGCACTTGGCCAAGATCGAAGATCAGGTCCCGATGTCTCGGGGCTGGCGCAACGTCGACGACGTGGTCGGCGCGGTGCCGAACGTGCCTGCGTTCTTGGCTGGCCATCCGCAGTGCATGCGGCGTCGGCAACGTACGATGCGTGAAACCGCACCGCTCGCCATCTACATGGACCTGACGAGCAGCGCGGGCATCAGCGCGGCGGACGTGCAGGCTCGCGGCGTTGTGCTGCTGGCACTCACCCGCCTGCTGGTCGAGCATCGGCCGGTGGAACTGTGGGTCGGTACGTCCCTTGGCAACACGCGATGGTCGGCGACCGTTGCGTGGCGCATCGACACTGCCCCGCTGGACTTGGCGCGTGCAGCGTATCATGTGTCGGCGACGGCCATGGCACGCGGCTTCGGCTACGAAATGGCGCATGCGGAACTCAAGATGCCGCATGGACATTGGCCGTTCGACAGCCATGGCTTGCACTGCCGGACAGCGGAAGAGCGGCTCAAGAATGTGTTCTCGGGCCAGGAACTGATGTACATCCCGCCGATCTATCTCGATGACGCAATGACCAAGGATCCGGTCGCTTGGGTCAAGCGCGTGATGGCGCGGTACGTGGGGGAGGAGGAAGCAGCATGAACACCGTCCTCCCCTTCCATGTTCCAGTGTTTACCCAGAAGCACTACGAACACATGATAGAGGGGCTGCGCAAAGTTGCTGCCCCTCATGACAGGATAATCGCGGCGGAAATCCTCTGCCGCGTTTTTGCTAAGGACAATCCAAAGTTCAAACCCGCCATGTTCATGGCGCAAGTGATGGACGACCAATGACACAGAAAAAATACTGGATAGGCCAGCCACCATCGACCGATGATTTTGGTCTGCCTATTACCGACACGTTCTACGATGGCAAGACCCGCATAGGTCCATGGGCGTTCATGTCGCCCATCTCGTGGCCCAAGTACGGGATCGGCAAAACCGGTCTCGGCTTGGCGCAGAAATACCAGCGCCAAAGTGATGGTCGCTGGCTCAAGACTGAAGGCTAAATCTCAACCCTCAAAACAGAAAGACAGTAACACCATGCCTAGGATCAATAAGGAAAATTTTTGGAAGGAGCAAGTGGGTCTGCAGATTCTGTGGATCGACAGCTGCGGCAGTTCGCTGGAGGGCTACGTCGCCCGATACGGTGCTGCCACCGACGCTGACAAGTGCGGTGATGGTGGCGAAGCCATCTACCGCGCCGACATGAACTACCTGGAAGAGCTGACTCAGAAGTGGAACCGGGCTATGGCCCAGAGGAGAAGATAAAATGGACGACTCGTATATTTCGCACGGCAAGGGTGGGACAATGTTTGCGGGGCCTGATGCGGTAATGCTGTTTCAGGCCACTGCCCTGCGCTCCGGCTTGGGGCTCCTCAAGGTTGGCATCAAGCCTTCGCGTGGTTGGACCATAACTAGGGCGTTGCAGATGGCGACGTCGTACTCCGGCAAGACGTACAAGCGTACGGAAATTGACCGGGCCATGGCCGACCTGAAACTTTGGATCGACGCGATGCGCTGTGCATTGCCAGTGGAAAGGACAGACGACAATGCTTAGGATTGGTGATGTGCTGCAGGACAAGCTGCAGCGTGCAATGACGCGTGAATTGGAAACTGCCCTTGTGGCGCTTTCCTTGTGCGCCGAACGCCTGGAAGGTGCCAGTGCCAACCGCGAACAGGGCATTGGCGGGCAGGCGGAACTGGAGGCCCTGCAGGCCGACGACCGGCAGGCCATCGCCATCGCGCGTTCCCTCATCGACATTTATTGGAAGGAAACCAAATGACTGACCTCGACCTCTATCACTACTGGATGTTCTGGTACTACGACGACTTCGCCCGCTGGATGTCATCGGGCCGTACCACGCATCTGTGCTTCGACAGCTCAGAAATATAGGAAAGGAAAATCAAATGAGTGACAAAACTGCAATCCTTGCTGGCGAGTGGGTGCCATGCCGCATCTGCGAGGCGGCGTTCCGCCGTCTTCGCCAGACCGCGCGGTACTGCATCACCTGCGAAAACGGGTTCTGTGAGGGCGAACATGGCAACTTCGCCTACGGACACGGAAAATGCGTGGTCTGTGGTTCGCACAAGAAATACCTGAAGCAACAGTTTGAAGCGGTGTCAGCATGAGCAAACTCACAGGAAATAAGCTGATCGTGCTGGCTGCAGTAATCGGCGGCACCAATCTCGGCATGGCTACGCCAGAGCCGGAGGAGGTTGCCAGACTGTTCGAGCGTGAGGACATCACGCTCGACAGTGCCGTCGTGGCACTGTGGCAAGGCTATATGGAATCGGATGAGCATTACGATATCTTCATGCAAGAATGTACGTGGTGGCTCAACGACCGGCAGAACTTCAACAAGGGCAAGTCCAAATCCTGCGACCCGACCTATATCAAAAGGGTTTGGCCCGACATCGCGGAGGCCATGTCGCTATGACAAAGCGTCCGCGAGGCCACGCATCACTGCGTGACTTGCCTGGAACCTTGGCCTCTGCCGCCCGCGAAGCGGCAGAGGATCAGGGCCTGATCCAGCGCCAGTGCAAGTTCTGCAAAATATTTTTCGCGGCATACCAATGCGCCGCGGCGAAGCACCTGGAATGCGATTGTCCCAAGTGTCAGGGGTACTGCAAATGTCAATGACCAAACTGCATCAGCGCACCGCGAAGAAATATATCGGTGCGATGGCGTCCAACTACGAAACCAAGCGCAAGAAACAATTGCGATGGCACCAGGAAAATTCAATCGTTGCCGACATGCTTGGCGGCACCATAAGAAGAACCCCCATACTGGACGCACCGGTAGGCACCGGTCGGTTCATCCCGCTCTATCACAAGCTGAAATTGAAAGGGTGGGGGATAGATTCCAGCGAGGAGATGCTGGCGCAAGCCCGCAAGAAACCTGGAGCCAAGAATCTGAAATTGTCTGTCGGCAATATACTCGAGGATCAACTGCCTCGTGTGCAGACCATTGTCAGTGTCAGGTTCCTGGACCTGATCGACGAGCCTGCCATGCTGACCGCCATGGAACAGTTCATGCAGGCCGCCGAAAGGAATATCATACTGACCATCAGGTTCGGTGATGCCTACATCCTCAAGTCCAACACTGCAACGCACGACCGGCGCAAGTTCTTGCAATGGGTGCGCAAGCATGGCTGGCGTATGACTGAGGAAATTCCAATCTTCAAACAGGGCTGGTATGTACTTCGCCTAGAAAAGGACTGATCATGGCTGGCATACGGCTTGAAAGCTGGAGCACGCTGAATCGCAGCGATCTCCTGGACAGGGTATCCCTCGAAGAGCGCAGGCCACGCCTGACCTTTGAGGAAACACAGTTGCTCGATGCGGCGCGCGAGCGACTGCGCACTTGGAGAGCGCCATCAATGAGGAGCAAGGTTATGCAGGAAAAGAAGCTTGAAGAGCAGACCGACGTCACCAAGGCAGTCGTCGGAGAATTTGTTGAGGATGTCACCAAAGCCAAGGCGGCGAAGAAGCAGATCGCAGACGTGACGGAAGCTGCGAACGAAGCGGAAGCTGAGGAAGCTCCCAAGAAATCCGTTACGAAGGCGAAGACCAAGAAGGCGGCACCCGCCGCGAAACCCGCTGCAAAAGCAGCAAACAAAAAGGAGGCCCCTGTGGCCAAGAAGACCAAGACTGCGAAGACCAACGTGAAGGCGAAGGCGGCAAAGAGCAACGGCGGGAAGCGCATCCCCGACGACGCGGTTCTGAAGGTGAATAAATCTTTTAAGAACCCGTTCAAGGAGGGCTCCGGTCCGTACAAGCGGTTCGAGCTCTGCGCCAAGAGCGACGGCAAGACCTACGGCACGCTTCGCGCCTTGTCCGGCCTGAAGCCCACGACGCCGCTGAACTTCGTGCGAGCGAAGGGCGGGGAGTTTATCTCCAAGGGAAAGTAGTCACGCTCGAGTTGATGAAGCTGGCAGGCAAAGGCGGGAGGGATCCAACCCCTCCCGCCGAACTGGCAGCATTGACCGGGCGCGAACGTGTCTACGTGTTCGAGTACGGTGACGAGGAGGGCCTCGCTACCGTGCTAAGACGCGGTGAAGAAATGAGCACGGTCCGCTATGACCGCGCAGACTTGTTCGGCAAAGAAGGCCACGTCCTCAACCGCCAACTGAAGCCGGTTCTGGAAAAGAAACCCAAGAAGGCAAAACAAAATGGCGATCAAGGACACACTGAACCAACGTAGCACCACGCATGGTGACTACACTGTCCACGCCCGCATCACGCAGGAACTCAAGCGCGTGATCGAGCGCCAGGACAACTACGACAGACTGAATGATTGCCAGCGGGAAGCCTTGGCAATCATCGCGCACAAAATTGCCCGCATCCTTGCGGGCAATCCAAACTTCCATGACCACTGGCACGACATCGCTGGGTATGCGACGCTTGTAGCAGACCGCATCGTTGTCTCGCCAGTACCGCCGCCATTGACCGCCATGCCACTGGAGGCGGAAGCGTACCGTCCGGGGACACCGGAAGATGGCGGCCATCATGCAAGACATCCGTTACCACCTGATCTTTATTCTGATGAGGTGTTCGACGGGATGTCTCCACAAAAGAAAGCTTAATCTGCTCCGACCGAGAGGTTAGTCATCATCGGTTAGCGGCGGAATCGGTGTTTAGAAAGATGGCCTGCGGTCCTTTCGGTCGGCAGGTGTTGTGTGCCGTTCAAGGCCATCGACCGCCGCACCCCAATTCAAAAACAGAAGGACGACCATCATGAAAACCGTTATCGTTTTAATTCTGCTGACCTTGTCAACTCAGGCGATGGCTTGGGGTGAAACGTACCGCAATGCCAACGGACAAGTCGTTGGGCGTTCCACGACCACATCCACCGGCACCACGTTCTACAATTCACTCGGCCAGCAAACGGGTCGGGCTGTTACCAACTCCACCGGCACCACGTTCTACAACGCGCTCGGTCAGCAGACCGGGACAACCAAACGGAAGTAACTCAAATGGACTATGATCAATTCGCAAACACCTCACGTCGGCTAGATGTCTGCATCAACATTATCAATGAGGCTGTTGATAATGGCATCAGCTTTGAAAAGTTCAAGAAAAAGAAACTGATGACTGAATATGAGCGCGACAGCTTCGTAAAACTGCGGGAGCAATGCAACCGCTTCGTGCAACTCTATGACGAGATGGACACCATCCCATGAAAACAGTTATCATTGCATACGGACCCGTGTCCGGCTCATACCAGATCGACGGCGAATACGTGAAGAGCTACAGCCCTGATGCCCATGACGGGCGAGGGGATGCCACGTTCACCAACGACTTGGCCGAGGCGCTCAAGTTCGACGACATCATTGCAGCCTTGCGATTTGTCAATCAGCAGCCTGTCAGCAGGCCGCTTCGCATGGACGGAAGACCTAATCGGCCGCTGACGGCATTCACACTGGAGTATAAAAATGTTGCTTCGTGATTCACTCGCCGAGAGTGTTGCCAATTGGGAACGCCTCGGCCATCCGGCGCTGCTCGAGCGGTTCGTGCTGCGCAACGGTAAAGCGTACACCCCGCGCAAGCGCATCGGCCGCAAGCGCAAGGCAAAGGAATGTTTTTCCAATGCGACGCAGGCCGTATGGGATAGAGGCGGAACCTACGTGGAGGGATTCGTTGCTCGCAATGATTTCTGGTTGCCGCTGCTGCATGCGTGGGTCACGATTGATGGCAGCGACGCCATGGATCCGACGCTCGACGCGAAGAACTATCAATACTACGGTGTGGAGTTCAGCAATCGAGTGCTGAACCGCGAGCTCGTTCGCAACAAACATTATGGACTGCTCGACACCGGGTTGATGCTCAACATGAAACTGATGTTCGAGATCGACCCCGAACTAGAAGAAATCTGCACGCGCATCAAAAGCAACAGGAGGAGCGCATGAAAACGCAAGCGCAAACGCAAATGGATAAAGACTTGCGAAACCAACTCAACCGCAAACTGCGGGTCTGGGTCAGTGACGCTTTTGATCTTTATGAGATGGCTGAGCTCCCACCGGCAACGTGCGTGGCGTCGATCATATGTGAGATGTCCCAACTGCTGGCAGAAATACTGAAGGACACCTCGCGCATGACGCCGCAGAAATTCGGCGCCCTCATGGAAAAAACTTTTGCAACCATGCTGGAGGTCGAGGAAAAAGCCATCATCGTGCAACTGCTGCACCCCGATGTCGGTCCTGATGTGTTCGGTGAGGTGCCGGAGTTTCTGGACCCGACTGATCCGCGTCCGGCGCGCGAACAGTTCAATGAACGCTATGCGCACGGTGGCGGATGGCGGCCGATGAAGGGCTGGCGTCTGTCAAAGGACAATGTTCTGCAGTACTCTTACGGCGATTCCGGCGGCGAAGAGCCTCCGCTCCGGCCGCTGGCACAAACCAAACTGCGGAAGGAGCTGATTGTTCTGTATGAGCATTCTTGGGTGGCGATCATCCAGGAAGATCGTACGTTTGAAGTTTCCAGGATGGACTAAATCAAAGGGGACCCGGCTTGCGCTGGGTCCCCTTTTTATTTGTCTTGGATTTGGGCTAGAGCACAAACGTGAAATTTTTAATCACGTTGTAGTTCAGCTTTTTTCCCTTGAACCCTTTCATCTTGCGGGCCATCTGTCCGGCTTGCCGCTTGCCCTGCGCAAGCGTGATGTCATCAGCAATCAGAAAATAATGTGCCTTGACTTCACAGCCGTTGAACACATACCAGACTTCTATCAAGTGCATTGCGTTCAGTCCTTTGTCAAACCGGCAGGGCCAATCCCCGTCCGGGGCGTCCCTCTAGCACTGCTACCCCTAGCAACGCAAGCGGACCACCCGGCAGGGGCCACCCCGGCCACCCGGCCACCCCGGCAGGGGGGCCACCCCGGCCACCCCGGCAGGGGGGCCACCCCGGCCACCCCGGCAGGGGTGGCCGGGCGACCCGGCAAGGGGCTTAAAAAGGGCTGGCCTATACCACCCCATAGGCTTCCGCCTAAAACGCATGGGCGGGTCGCGCTGGGTCGCCTGTGGCCCCGCCATGGGGCAGGGCTGGCAGGGGCCACCCTGCAGGGCTTAAAAAAGACCGCCCGGTAGGGTGGCCAAGGGGCCACCCCGGCAGCGCATGGGCGGGTCGCGCTGGGTCGCCTAGCCGGTGGCCAAAAGCCTCAGTATGACCGGCCATGGCCACCCTGCAGCGCCACCCGGCCACTGACCGGCCACCCGGCCACACCGCAGGCCATCGCGTGCCAGCATCCGCGCATCGCGACCGTGGAAAATCCAAAGGACATCTTTCTTTCGCACTGCAACGAACGCTCTTCCGCCATTGCGCGCGTTCCGCAGGAGCCATCCAATTTGAGCCGGACGTAAACTGATTTCCAAACCCCGAGCGCGCTTATTCTCGATCCAGAAACTGGATCCCTTCCAAGTCCCGTGCATATCGGGCACGCCGCGCTCCACAATCCCCGTCTCTATCGTCGTCCAATGAACCATGGGCAGTCGGCTGCGGAATGTCTTCCGCAGCCCACCGTCCGTGCTCATTGCTGTTCTTCAGTTGTGTGATATTCGTGGTGACAGCGCAGGCATTGTCGGTGCCGCTGCACGGTCATATCTATCTTCGTAGTCCGCAGCACCCGCGTCACAGCACCGCACTGCGGACAAGGATGGCTGGCTCCACCCCTCACGCGAGCTGAACCCATCCGCGTTTTGTTACGAGCCGAAGATCGTTTGCCGTGACGCCTCGGCGTAGCAGTTGGGCGACTGACAGCCCGATCTTGAATAGATGATACCGCCGCAACCATGTGGGTCTTCCGCTTTTGTGCCGTGGATCCTGCTGCACGCTGACCACCCGCCTTTCGTCTATGATCCTTCTGTCCAGGATGCTTTGGGGCAGCGGCTTCCACTTGAACGCTGGCGGGCAATGTTCTATGGGATGGCCGATCAACATCTCTGCGTGCTGCACCGTTCTCGGCGTGTTGATCTGCAGCAGACACAGCACCAGATCGGCTTGATCGTAGTCGTACTCGTCTAGCGTGTTGAACAACGCGTCCCTTCCAGTCTTCCATTGCTTGATCCTCAGTTGCTTGAAAACTTTCGCAGTGGTCCTGCGATCAATCTTACGCACTCGGTTACGGTACAGTTCTAGCATCATCGCTTTGCTCCAATAGCGCGGGCCACGTTACCGCAACGCAGCCACCCGTTACAGGTAGCATTGCCTACACCTTAAAGCTATAATTTTATTTCGGGGCGCTTCACGAGTACACTTTGCATTGTGTGCATGATCAACTTGAAAGGAAAACAAATGAACGATAAGAGCATTGGAAAATTGGATTCAACAGATAAGGAGAACACTGTGACAATGATCGAGAACAATAACAACGGAGCAGATCTATCGCAGGAAAGCATCAAGCTCGTCGAAGCTGGGAAGGTTGCACACCAAGCTGTTCTCGAGCTCGCAGAAGCCCGACGGATAAAGATTGAGGGAATGGAAACTGAATTGAAACTGACGAGCCTTGAACTCGACAGGGTTCGGCTCGATGTCCACGACATCAAAGAAAGACTTTCCGCAGTGATCCTAGAAAACCAAAAGGCCGAGGCCGCGCGGGTGGCCTATGAAACCTTCGTCATCCTCCTGGCACGGCAGATCACGGAGTTCGTTCCTCCTGTTCCTCCGGCCTATGTCCACCGGCAGACCCCGAAGGAGCCAACCCCGGAGGCGAAATGAAACTGCTCATCCTCTTTTTGCTTCTCTTCTCGTCAGTAGAGGTGGAAGCGCGGTGTCTTTCTAGAGGGGAAGCGGTGGCAGCATTCCCGAAGGCACATCTGTATTGGAGCGTCGGAAAGAACGGGAGGTGCTGGGCGAATTCGTTGGCGCGGGCGCGTCAGGATTCAAAGGGGGATCCTCCGCGCCTGCAACAGAGGCGGGCCATCTACTACAAGGATGACCCTGATCCTGAACCGCCAGTGCAGCAAGTGCTTCCTCCTCTCCCGCCACCGGGGGAGCACCCTGCTCCGCCCCTGCAGGCTATTCCGAAGACGATCGAGGACTTCCCTCAGTGGGCTTGGGTCCAGGCGGCGCGAGAAGCCCAGAGGGAAGAACCGTTCTCCAGTTTCAATGGAGAGCAACCTGATGTCTGGCCGCCGCTCGAGCCTTCGGCGCCCAAGCTGATCCTGATGCTCATGCTGATTCTTCTGACGGTGGTGGTTGGAATGACAGCGTGGCGGTTGCACGGCAGATACTTCATGCCGAGAAAGGACTACCAATGGAGCTCGACAAGAAACAGCTTACTGAATTATCAAAGCGAGTCCATGCGTCCCTTCGAATGCTGAAGATGGGTGAAACAGGGGCCATCGCCTGCAGCAAGGAATTTCCTTTCGAGGATGTTCACGAGTACGTGCGAGCTTACTCGTTGCACAAAAGAAAATGGTTCAAGATGCGACACGACACGGTTTCTAACATCGTCTACGCTGAAAGAGCCAAGCCGCCACCGTGGGAAAAACCCATAGCAATAGAAGAGGAGGAAGAACTATGATGATGATGTTCGACCATCCGGGCTACGCTGCAGTCGGCGTTGTCCTTCTAATCATGTTCATCATATGGCTCATCTTTCTAGCATTGTAATCAAAGGAACAGAACCATGGCTGACGACAAGCAACTCGGTGACGGCCCGATAGAAACAAAATTCCGGGAAACCATGAACGCCATTGCAGAGGGACTAGATACAATCCTCAACGGCAAGAACGCACTGACCGGCAAGATTGAACGCAAAACCGGTTTCGTCGTGTTGCTGTTTCCGTACAACGACAGAACGGGACGGTGTAATTACATCTCGAATGGCGCGAATCGAGAGGATATCGTAAAGATGTTCAAGGAGCAGATCAAACGTTTTGAGGAACCCAAACCATGATTGTCTTCCGGGTTCGCTACTTGAACAACATGCTCGCACCGCATGTGTACTGTCGCGTCTTCGTTGCGACCGACGGCGGCACCTATGCAGCTCTTGGCAACCTGACGATGGAACGCGCCGAGTTCATAGCATTCCGCAAAAAGTTTGATGCAGAGTTTATCGAGGAAGAGAAATAGCATGCTGTGTGATGAGATCGTTCGTGACGGAATCACGGGAAGCAGTCTCTTTCCCAGTGATGGACTAGACCGCATCATCGACAGGATCAAAGGTGCGGTCAAGTTCAATCTGACGCCAGAATTTTCCCAGATCGCGGATGCCTTGGCGACAGACTACACTCAGATTTCTAAAGCCCTGGAATTCTGCCGCCTGCCGTATCCCGAGATCTGGATAGAATTCCCGCAGTCTGGTCGGCCGCATTTCAACGAGGGAGACAATCCAAAAGCTTGGCAGGCTCGTCCAGAGCGGGTCGGTTTTCTTTTGAAGGCCACCCGCCCCGACATGTCCGCTTTCAAAGCGCATATGTTCTGGACGCTTCGCAGTCCTGTCACCAATCAGTTAGAACGTTGCGTGAGTTTCCTGGCCATCCAGTTCGACATGACGAACAGGGATAAAGATAGAGCATCACAAGAAGAGGTTACAAGCAACGCGCCGCATCACTCCATGTGGTGGCTGAAGGCCAAGATAGAGGATCGCAAGCGGCTGATCAATGTGGTTCAGGCTTGCGAACCAGATTATTTTTCCCCTCTGTTTCATAGCAACGTTGACAGGGCCACCTCAATAACTCTTTGGACGATGGCGAATCAGGATTGGGCTGGAGAGACACAATTTCTAGAATCCATGCTGGCATTGCTCAACTGCCGCAACGTTCATCAAACTGAGTACGTGGACCACACGCAGTTCAACAAAAAGAGAGCGAGCAGGGGCAAGCCCCCGCTGCTCTCCTATCACATTGTGAAAATCCACGCACATCATATTCAGCGTGCAACGGGCAACAGCCAGAGCACGGATCATCGCGCTCTGCGGCAGCACTTCGTCATCGGGCATTTCAAAAACCGTCGAACGGGCTTGTTCTTCTGGCGTCCTTTCACGCGAGGAGACCGATCCCGTGGCCGGGTCATGAAAGACTACGAAATGGAAGTCTAACGCTTGCCGCGCTTGGTTATTGCTCGGGTCGGCGTATCCTCGACCGCTGGCGGCAGATCGTTGAACGATCCTTCCACGTAGCTGGTCACCACTTCAACGCCGCCATCTGGCATCCACCGCACCGTCTGGTCTCCGAACTTGCCGATGAACAACGATCCGGCAATCTGCGCCTGTGCCATGTGGCGCACAACCTTTTCGAGATCGTCGCGGTTAAACGTAATGACTTCTGATCGCGCTCGCATCATTTTGGATTCTCTCCTTTGGGTTTATCGTCTCCAGAACCGCCCGCACCAAGAACACTCCCACAACCCGCGACTGACGCGGTGATGATTCTTACGGTGGAAAAGCACACACCACCATCGCATCTCACGACACCTTTTTTCTGCCGACCGTTTCCTGCCACGCCTCGCGCACCCTTCGCACGGCTGGATCGCGCGCCAGCATCGCGCTTTCATCCGGGCTCGGCTTGCGCAGCGCATCACTCCAACCCATCACGCTGAACTCACCGCACTTGATGCACATGGATGCGTCGCCCGGCCTCATGCGCGGCTCGACATGAGGAAGCGCGCCACGTCGAGTGACAGCACTCGAACGGTCGTGTTCATCACCGCAGAACGGACAGACCGTGAAATTGACGCGACTCACAGCCAAGTCTCCACGATCTGTGGTTCATCGTCCGGCGAGCGGGGGATGCACTTCAGGCCGATCTCAAGAAAATGGCCGCGCAGCGTTTCGAGATCAGGCACCGCCATAAAATTCTCGGTTGGCTTGTCAAGAACAAATTCACGTGCGACGAAACAGTCCGGGTAGTCGGACGGGTGATCGTAGATTGTCCACAGTCGCAGCGTCACGGTCGTCTCCTTTTCTTCCGCAGCTTGAACCCGGCCTTGGCCGCGTGATTGATGACGGACTGCATGCTGCAGTCGAACCTCGCCGCGATCTCCTTGAGCGGCACACCGCGCAGATAGGCGGCGACCGCTCCCTCGATCACCTCCCTGCGCAGCTTGGGCTTACCGTACTTGTTACTCACTTCGATGTCAAATATTCCGTCGGCACGCAGACCCATTGCTTGCCATCCCAATTCGACGTGATGCACTGCGTCGGAGGCGGAGCGGCAGGAAGTGCGCCACCGGCAGGACCCGGAGGACCGGCCGGACCGGCCGGACCCTGTTCGCCCACGATCTTCACGCATTGCCAGCCTTGCTGATTGTATTGAAGCGCCATGTTGGCACCAACGCAGAACGGAGGAGTCCAGGCTTGCCCGTAAGCGCCTGCAGTGGTGAACAGCAGAATGATTAGAACCCACATTTTTCTTTCTCCTTCCTCGCCCGGTACTTGCGCTTCATCAGCTTGACATATTCGCGGTTCGCAACTTGCCATTCCCGTTGATAGTCAGGATTACGTTTGCGCCAGCGCACCTGAAGGATGCGCTGGCGTTCTTTTTTCTCGGCCTTAGTAAGTAAAGGCCGCTTGCGCATTTACGCAGCGAGACGACGACGACGCAGTCGGTTGAACCCAAACATCCCGGCCAAAGCCATCACCAACGCAGGAAGTCCTGCGCCGACAGCCGGACCCGGCACCGCGAACGGCTGGATGAAGAACGAATCCGGCCCATCGTTCGCACCGGTGATGCGAGCGTAGAAGCCGATCCGATCCCCGATATTGATCCCCGTCAGGTCGAAGCCTGTAAGAGTCCAATCAGGAAATCCCGTTCCGTTGTTGATGTCCGGAAGCAACGTGCCACCCGGTCCCGGCGAATACACGGCCAGCACAGTCTGCTGCGTGTAGTTCAGGAACCAGAACGACTCCAGCGTCTGCGCGACGTTGGTGTCGTTGACGTCGATACCGACAGAAAATCCCAGGCTGCCGAGCAGGGCATTCTGGAAGATGCTGCCGTCACCGATAGAGTAGCCACTCAAGAGGCCGCCGAACGTGTCAAGGGCCAAACCAGTCTGCGGTTGACCGGCGATAGAGGTGGAGAAGAACGCCACCGTGTCCGCGTTGCCGGTATTCCCGAACAGATTGTAACCGAACCCTGTCGGCTGCTGCGGCTGATTCGCTCCGCAGATAATGCAGGGAAGGTTCTGCACCTGATTGCCGGTTGGCACCGTTGGCACCAACTGCAATAGGGTAGCACCCGACGCGTCCCAATTGAGACCGCCAAGAATCTCAGCCTTCGCGCCGCTGGCAAACGCAGCCATCATCGTAACCGCCAGCAATAGCTTCTTCATTTTCAGGGAACTCCTAGGGTTGAAGTCTGTTGCAACGAAGGTAACACTATACAGTTTCGCTACGTGTAGCCACCGTTTTGTTTTGGAAAAGAAAAAGGCTCCACGCGAATCAGCATGGAGCCTTGCAAATATCGGGCGGTGCAGGCGGAAACGGCGGAAGCGCCGGAACTTGTGATCGCGGCGCTTCAGCGAAAGTTCGGTACAAGCCCGAACAGCGACAGGATGCCGATGATCACCAGCACCGCGACAATGATCATCAAACCCTTGCCAAGGAAACCCTCTTCCGCGTTGACGTTCATCCAGAACTTCAGGATGAGCGCGATGAAGATGATGACGGCTGCGGCTATCAGAAAATACATGACAAAGCTCCTATGGTTCGGCAGAATCTTCGCTGAGTAGGTGCTGGACATCCAGCAGCATCTCGTTCGCTTCCTTCCGAAGCTCGACCTCCTGCCGGTTGATCGGCCCCCAATGCTGGCGCAAGTAACGCAAGCCGACGGCGGTCACGAACACATGGAAAGCCGGAGCGTACTTGCTCAAGAACTGAAACTTCGCTCCATCACCTGATCCGAAGTTGGCAAGCTCATCCTTCTTCAGCGATACGCCCTCTTGGAACGTCGGCAGGAAGCCGTTCGGGTTGGCCCAATATTCCTGCAGCAATGGCGGAATCGCACTACTGCACGACCGGATATTCCAACTGGTTTGATAGCAACTCGCTTCCGCTGTGTCGGCGGCGACGTTGGTCGCGCTCATGTCGCGCCCCTCACAATAACGTCCTGAACTTTCGCGCGCGCCGAGGCCCAGCAGCAGCACGAACAACGCACGCAAGGTGTCAATACCGTCCACCGAATTGTCCATGCCGATGGCGGTGAACTTGTCGCGATACCAACTGAGCGCGTCCTTGTCAGGTAGATTGCGGTCGGCCTGCGCCGCCGTCGTCGCTATCGGGTGGCCCTCCATCAGTCGCGTCGCGGCAAGGCCGAAGCACTGCGCGATGCCTGCGGTGTAGCCGAGCGGCAGCTTGCCGCGATCCTTCCACGAATACTTCGCTATCGCGCTTTCTTCAGCGAGCTTGGCGATCCGTCGCGCCTGATCCGCTGGCATCCGGTCGTTGCCGGACATCTTCGCGCTCTCCAAGTAATCCAGCGCGTGCCACGTCTTCGGTCCGACGATGCCGTCGCACGTCACGCCCTCACCATAGGCCGCCTGATAGCCGCGCACCGCCGCGTCGGTGATCGGGCCGAAGTCGCCATCCGCCGGGAAGACGCCGAGCAGGTTCTGCACGTAGACAACGTCGTCACCCTTGTCGCCGAGCCCGATGGTTTCCCGCCCCGGCTCTTCCTCCGGAATGACCGGCGGCGTTGTCGGCGGTTCAACTGGCGAAACTGGCGGGGCGACCCCGATGGCCTTGCCTGACAGTGCCGTGGCGAGCGCGCTGCAAACCTCATTGAAGTTCTCCTCGTACACCTCCGCGTCGGCAGAACTATCAACGAACACGATCTCCGCCAACACACTCGGCATGGCCGTTGAGTTGAGGAAGAATAAATTATCTCTGTACTTTGGTCCGCGATTCGGCAGAGCCGTCGCCTTCGCGATGCCGTCCGCGACCTTCTTCGCCAAATCTTTCTGCGTCAGGTACAGGCACTCCACGCCCATCTCAGTGCTGGTGGTTTGGTAGGCGTTGAAGTGGATGCTGACATCGAGCGTTCGCGATTTCGAGTTGTGCCAGTTCACGATGCGATTCAAATTTTCATTCTGTGAGTGGCTCTGATCGTCGTGGAACGTTTTGATCTCGACGCCAGCGCCGCGCAACAGTCGCGCAGTCTCCTCGACCACGCGGCGTGCCTCGTTCACTTCGTCCAGATATCCAGAAGCTCCCCGAATATATTTGCCATGGCCCGACGACATACAGATCGAGATCATGATGTTTTCCTCTTAAGTGTTTACACCACCGGGCGGTATCTGAATCGGTGGCGGCGTGCTTTCATCTGGGAAAGTGAGACCACTGTCGATCTCCTGAGGCGTCGATCCAGGTTCCGGTGCCGGAGCGGCTGGCGGTTCCGACACCGGTGTTCCGGCACCGGGATCATCCGGCCAAGTGTTGTAATCGCCTCTGTCCAGCTTAGGATTCTTCAGAGTAGCGCGTGTGGTGTATCCGGCGCGCGTGTAGTTATGCTCGACCTCAGTCATTTCATAGGTGCCATCCACACCCGGTCGTGCGCCGATCACTCTCATCATAGAACCCGCCGCGCACCGAGGATCGCCGTTGATCAGCGCCCATCCGGTTCCGCGGCCAGATTGCGAATCCGCTGTTGATCCTTGGTTCTGCTGCTCGGCATTGGTTTGGTTGGCGACTTGGTTGATCTGATGGGCGATAGCCTTGGCTCGCCCGAACGGTTTGGTTCCGCCGATGGCCGCCTTGATAATGTTGAACGAGGCGTTGTGCAGATCGAATGTCGTCGCTGCGGCCTCGCTGTACTGCGGTCGCCCTACGAACGGCTTAATGCGCCAAGCAATTAGATTGACTTCCCACTCGGCATCGACAACGGCCAGCGTTTGACCGTCAGCGTTGAGACCTTCTCCAGCCTTAAGAAATATCGCCGTACCATTGGCGACCTTGAACAAGCCGCCGAGTTCCTTGGCCATGTGCTGACCGAAGTGATGCGGGCTTTCTTTGACATGCCAGAAATCCCGGGCGATCTTCATCATAGACGGGGACATCTTGACCTTGAGCCCAGCCTTGCCAAATACGCTTTCAGCCACCTTCATGAACGGAATTTGACCAGCACCACCGGCACCGCCACCCGCGCCCGTGCCTCCACCACTGCTCCCGCTGGTCTGCGATGGTGCGGCGCTGTCGTCCTGTTGTCCCTCACCGTGTGTCTCGTGCTGAACTTCTTTACCCGCACCCCGGCTGTCGGCCGATTCAGCTTCGATCCATAGACGTCGGCCGCCGCCGCGGCGAGAAAACCCGGACTCAGCGGATGTTACCGTGCCGGAAAACACCATCTGCATTCCCGGTCCACCCCACTCGTACTCTTTGAGTTCGCGGCCGGACGGCAGATCGACCAGCTTGCCGGGGAGGTTCGGTCCTTCGTTGGCCCAGCCTAGCGCCACCATGATCGCTTCGCCATCCGGAGGGATAACCAGCTGAGCGTTGCGATCGTCTAACTCCATAGAGCACTTGTCCATGCTACCTTCAAAACTGTCGACGACCTGCACCGAAATCAAATACGGGTTGAGGCGGGCGGTAACGTTTTGCCCGCCGACCATGATCTGACAAGCGGCTCTCCGCCGCGAACCTTGGTGCTCGGCCATCTTACGATGCGCTCCCCGGAGCCGCAGGCAGACGCTTTTTCGGAGTCCCTTGCGTCATGCCGCCGGATGGCGTGGTTCCCCACAGCACCACCGTAGATTTTATCTTCGGTGCGCCGCTGAGGATGCCGAAATCAATCGGGATGCGCACTTGCGTTCCAATCGGCAGGAACGGGCTGTAGCGGTGCGCCTTGGCCAGATGCGGGTTGTCGTCTAGAAGTCTTTCTATGACACCCGGCGCGCGATTGCGATATCGGCGCCATACGATAAGATCAACCGTGATACGGTCGGCTTGAACAGTTACAAGATCGTAAGAAGTTACATCAATCATGCCGTCGTCCCCCACAGCAAACTGAACTGCGCAGCTTGATCATTGGGGATTGGCACCCGCTGAAACGAAGCTTCGAACTCGATCATCTGCCCGACGCCGTCCTGCGCGATCAAAGAATGCGCTCGCTGCATGGTCTCGATGATATACCAGCCGAAATGCCAACCGTCTCCTCGCATCAGAACATGCGCCATACCTCTACGACGCATTTCGTCCAATGCATCCAAGTGACTCAGTCCACCTGCGCTCGGCCGTCCACCGGTATGTTCTTGAAGTCGGCCGCCAGATGTCTGGGGTGATGGGCCAATGATAGGATGGCGAATGTTGCGTTGAGCGTCCCGAGATCTGCGGGCGAAATAGTGCGGGAACACCCGTCCCTTCAGCTGGATCTGTTCGTCGTTCTCACCCACCCATTCCCGGTGCATGGCGGCACCGGCAATTTCTTTCTTCGCCCAGTCGGCGGAGGTAGCATGCGACATGGAGTTGACGTTGAAGGGGAACACCTGAAATTGAATCGGCCCCCACTGGAATAGGACGTAGTTCATTTCGCACTATCTCCTCGGGCAACCAATTTCAAGAATCACTTCACCTTCATTGTTCATGTCCGCAATAAAAACATCCCAGCTTCTAGCGGTGCCCATAACGGCTTTCCATCCGCTGGTTGGACACTTGTCGTTTTCGCCCTCACCAGAATGTGTCATGATGCGAATGCACTCTTCACGCGTGCCACGAAAGAACTCGGCGACCATCACACCACCGTCGATCTGTTCATGGCGATAAGTAACGACCCATTGTGGTTGTCGCATTATGCTGCTCCGGTATCTGAGTAGCTGCTCCACCTCGCTTCTCGGACTTCACGGTCGGCCTCCCGGCGCAGCGTGCGCCGCGCAAACTGCATGTCGGTATCCTTGACATGGACATTCATTTGGACTGGGACATCCATGTCACCGCGCGGTTGCGAGGGTGTTCCTGATATTGGAGCAGCTGGAGCCGCTGCCGGTGCTCTCGGTTTCGCTACGGATGTTGGCTTGCCGCCGATCCCCTGGAACTGACCGATGCCGGTGTTCTTGGCACCATGCCACGGCTTCCATCCTTTGCCTCCCTGCGCCGCCTCGCGCAGCGCAAAGTCAATGGCCGCCTTCTCATTGGCTGGATCACGTGGGTCGAGTCCAGTTTCTTTTTGGAATCTGTTGCCGAGACCGCCGCCCATATAGAGTTGGAACGCACCCCAACTGTCTTCACGTCCCTTGTAACTGCCCTTGCCGGTTTTCGGCACCGAAGACTGGAACGTACCTAGACCCTCTGATCGTGCCACCCGCATGGCGACATCCGGGTCGATACCGTACTTCTTGGCGGTTTCGCGGATGTGTCCTTCCATGCCGCGCGGATCATCCTTCGTCTTAGGACTGTCCACTCCAGACACTCCGGGCGCACTCGCTCCCTCGCCAGGTCGCGCCGTCTTGACACCCTGCGCTTTCTCCCGTGCAGCGGCAACCGCAGCGTCACCCGCGTAACGGAAATCCATATCAGCAACCTTGCGCCGTCCGTAACCGTACTGATCAACGACACCGACCGTGCCGTCCTTCTTATTGTACGAGCCTGGAACAATGGTCATCACGTGACCACCCGTATCGCCTGTCGCCAGCGGTTGACCAACTCCGCCGCCATAGCGACGCGATCGGTACGTTGCCACGGTGCTACCGAACGGACGGTCAGGCTTGTTGACGTCTTCTGCTGACGACGCTTCGCCCCACTTGCGCCAGACCGATGCGATGGCTCCACCCGCTTGCGGCTTGAATCCGGCCGATGCGACATAAGCACTGGCGACCTTGCGACCGAGAGTCTCGGCCTCCTTCATCGTAGCCGCGTCAATCGGCTTCCCGCCTTCGTCGGCCAATCCTGCGGGACCGCCCGGTCCGCCGGTTGTACCGCCGCCTTGACTGCCGCCTGTTCCAGGAGGACTTCCTCCAGGAACGCCCCCGCCCGGCGAGTACGTCGCTTGCATCACACGCGCGCCACCCGCGCCCGCGCTGCCGCTCGCGTAGCCGACACCGGGAGTGCCACCGGGTCCGAGATTGCCGATGCCGAGCGCTGCCTTCCAGATCTTCACTGCCTCGGTGGTATCGGTTAATTCCAACGACATCTTCTTGAGACCGCCGGTGGTCTCGTCGGTTTTCTTCTTGAGTTCGTCAAATTTCTTTTGTGCTTCCTCGCGCTCACGCCGTTCTCGGTTATACGCTTCGCGTCGTGTTTCTTCACCCGGTGTGGGGAAGGCGCTCCACTTGTTTGCACGAGGGCTGCCCGACTTGCCCGGATTCAACGGATTGTCAGCGCCTTTCGGGCCGAAGATAGTCTCGCTCCAGTTCTTGTTTTCCATCCACTTCGGCTTCGCACCGCCCTTGAACAGATAGTCATAGAGTTCTCTTAACTGCTTGACTTCGACCTGGAGGTCTTTGATTTGTTGCGTGAGCCACTTGATGCCTTCGGTGGCACCGAGTGAATGCAGCAGTTCCCCGAATTCTTCACCGAGCTCGTCTACAGACGCGATCATCTTGTCGAGCCTGGCCTGCGGTCCACCCTGTCGGTTTTCGTAACCCTGCATGGCGGTGCCAGCAGAATTGAAGACGGACGTGATGCGCTTGCCCATGTCGTCGTAGTCTTTCATGGATTCGCGAATAGCCCGGCGCTCCTTGGCGGAAAACTTGGCGAGGACGTCGTCCCGATACTTGTGCTGCTTAAGCAAACCGATGAAGACGCCGTAGACATCCTTTCCCTGTCGTTGGGCATTACGCAGGATGTTCGTCATTCCCTTTTCAGTATTGGTCAACAGCTTGGAAACATCCGGGCTGACCATCATCTCCAGTGTTCTGGAAAACAAATTGACGGACTCACTCGTGTCCTTGGTTACGTTCTGGAACGAACCAAGGATCGCCACCATGCGGCCGATGCCTTCTTTGCCTTTGTAACCCCACTCGCTCATAGCCTCGGTCAGCTTCGGCATGTTGCGCGACAACTCGTCGGCATTTAACTTGAAGTCAAAGACACCCTTGGCGATGTAGTCCAAAGCGAGCCCGACGTCCTTGGCTGGCACGCCCATGTTCCGCATCATCGCGGCCATGCTCTTGCTAAGGATCTCGACATCAGCTCCCATGCTGCGAGCAGCCTTGGCCACTTGCGGGAAGATCGCTTCGGTTTCCTTCAGGGACAGTTCGGCGCCTTCGCGCAGCTGATCGAAGCCCTCGATCAGCTGTTTCATCGGCGTCCCGGTTTCCGATGCCAGATTGCGAAGCGCCTTGGTTGTCGCTATGATTTCTTCCCGCGTTGCACCGGCTTGATTCTGCATCAGGCGCATGCGATCGTCGATGGATGCAAACCCCAGGAACGAGCGACGAGCGGCTTCACCCGCTGCTGCTGCACCGAGCATGCGTGCGGTCATCGACCGCATCGCCACGTTGGCTCCTTCAATGGCGGGTGTCAGCGTCGTGTTCAACACACGTTGTACGGAACTGAAGCCCGTGCGGATGGCGACACCGGCTCTTACTCCCGCCGCCCCTAATCCAGCAAGAGCAGCAGACGTAGTCGTCGCGGCAGTGCCAACAGCGGCGAGACCGGTGGTGGCGGTCCTGGCAAATTCAACGGACTTAATTTGGGGAACGGAAAATGCCTTGCTGAGTTGCTTCTCCAGCTTGTTGGCATTGTTGGAAGCAGACGTCATCGCCTTGGCGGTGTTGTCTTCCGCCGTTAGTCTGATTCTGGTTTCCTGGTCGGCCATATTTATGGTTCTTCACTCAGGTCAAAACCGGGTTGAGTGTCAATGGGCAATGGGACACCAGGACCTTGTGTCACATTCATAGGACGACCGCTGCCGTTGACGGTGGTTTCGCCGTGGACTTCATCGGCGGTAACGAGAACATCAGGTGCGGCCTTCACCGGAATGCGGCCGGACTCGATGTCAGCACGTATTTCAGGCGTCAGCATTCCAATAAATGTTTCTACAACGCGCTCGGCATCTGGATACCTCAGTTCTCGAATAATGGATTCCTCGACCCCGGCCATGACGACAAGAAGCTCAATCATGTTCTTCCACTGGCCCTCGTTCCAGCCCAGCACATGACCGAGCCGCAACGGGGCCAATGATATGGATTCAATCTTCCTCCCGTTGAATTCGAACGGGATATACAATTGAATGGTGCGTCCACCGAGTTTGTCGTATGTAATCATTTGTCCCCTGGCTTGTGACGCTTGGCGACCTTGAGCCTTGCGATCTCGCTTTCCAAATCACTGATCATGCTTTCTGGATCATCGCCCTGAGCGACCCACTTGTCGACTAGATCATGCAGTTCGTCTTGAAAATTTCCCATGCATCACCTGTAGTACCAGATTGCAATGACCGGCTCACCCTTGTCGACACGCTGATCCACGTTTTCAACGTCGTCGGAAGTGCCTGCGCCGTCCCGATCGGCGCAGACCACCCGTTTGTTTTGATCCTGGCGTTCCAGAATCTTGATGAGTTCGGCAACCGTCACGTCGCCACCGCCGGAAGTGCCAGCAGCCTGACCAGATCCTTGTTCTGGTCCTCGCCGCCGATGCGCTTGGTGGACGTGAAGAAGTCCCACCAATAAACCTCCCACGGTTCCTCACCGGCTTCCAACTGCATGTAGAGCTCATAGTGCGTGATGGCCCGAATGCTGTACTCGTGCGCCATCAGGTCGCCCTTGCGGAACGCCGTCGGGTTGACACGGCCGATGCGGCCTTCCAAGACAGCGTAACCCTGCAGGGCTTTGCTTGTTCTCCTGTCTCGGATCAAGCCGTACACAGAAAACCGCTGGTAGCGACGCTCTTCGCGGCTGATGAACGTCATGATGTCCGGATCCCAACCGGCCAAGTTGAACGTGGCCTCGAGCCGATTCATGTGAGTCGGGATTTCGATGGCGATCGGCGCACCACCGGGCGCGTGGTCCACGTAGTTCTCTTCGAGACCAGGAAGCTTGAGTTCCTGGAGCACAAGGTGAGTGCTGACGCCTGGAGCGGTGCCGTCACCCGTATCGCCGCAGATCATGTTCACGCTTTCCAGCGTGTAGATAGTGGCTGTCATTTTAGAATCCTTCTGTTAACAGATGATGGCTACGACGTCGAGAGGTTCAGCTGGGATGCAAGGTCTGCCACCATGGCGTCGATGGCTTCCCGGTAACGGGAAGACTCGATGGTCAGGTGCTTCAGCACTGGCGGCTCCTCGGCCTTGAAGCCGACGGTCAACTTGCCAAGGCGAATCTGCTCTGGCGAATTGCCTTCAGCCTTGAAGCCAACCTGATAGCCGAGGATGTGCTGATCGGCCTGCAGGTCGCGCAGGAAGAACTTCATGGTATTCAGGATGGCCTGCACCGTGTGACCGATGATGTTGTAACGGCCCAGATACCAGCGCAGCGCACGCAGCATGCCGAGGTGGATATAGTCTCGGCCACGCATCACGTTGTACATCCTCCACAGTTCATCCTCGCCAGCGTTGTCCGTGCTGATGAGAACGAAGCCGCCTGCCGCAATAGCGAAATCGTCACCGACTTCACCGCGGATCAGCACGCCGATATTGGCAGCCAGAAGTTCCTGAGCTTCGTTGGCCGAGTCGGTCAGGCTGAAACCGATTTCTCGGTTCGGCGAGATGATGCCCTGCACGGGTTGGTTCGCCGCGCTATGGAACGGCGCACCGGTTGCGTGATCTCGCGCGACCATGATGCCCGCCATGCGGGGTGCCAATGGACGGATCACAATGAACGAAGTCAGCGGATCCATGACACGGCACCCGCCACAACCGGATTGGCACCCGCCACGAGCTCCGCGGTATAGGTCGCGGTTGTTCCAGTCGATACCCATGTCAAGGTGAACGCCGCTCCGTTGCCAGAGCCAGACGTGCTGATAGGTTCTTCTGGAGTCACGCTCGGAGTTTCGGTACCGACCAGGAAGCCTGCATTGGTGACGGTCGCCGTCAAAACGGAACCGGTGCTGACCGTGGCCACAGTCAAGACCACGCCGTTGGGAAGCATCAGCTGCTCGCCAACTTGATAGCCGATACCACCGATCGCCACTGCCGCCGCCGTTACTCTTCGTCCTGGAGCAGGAGCCGCAACGGTTGGCGGAGTATCATACCACGCACCGGGAAGATCCAGCGAGACAGTTCCCAATGATCCGTCCGACATACCATAAGCATGACCGACAGCCTGAACAGCGTTCGGACCACCGCCGCTAAACGTGATGGGATAAAGATGGTCCTGCACGTAAGTCGTCCCCGGCACGGTCCGTTCGATGGCACCGACACCGTTGGCCATCTGGCTCGTATATCCAGGAGCAGTCAAGATACGAGGGGTGAATCCCAATTTCGCTGCCGACTTGAGAAACGCCCACATGCCGGTGCCGTTCAAGCTGTCGCCGGCGATCTTGGAAATCGTCTGCTGCAACTTGATGGCTGGATCTACAGAGGTACCTTCTGCCGTTCGCACGATAACGATGCGTGCAGCAAACTGCGTTTCACCAAGCTGGTCGTTGATGCCACGAACAGCATCAGACAGATACCCGGCTTCGCCGAGTTTCTTTGTCTTGGTGGTGTCGTTAGAATTAACGAAAACCGGTGTGTCGAGCGGATACGCAGTCGGGTCGGCCAACGGTGCCGGTCCGACGATGCCGATTGTCGAAAGGTCAGCGGCCATAACAGGACGCGCACCTTCGTCTACTCTACGGATACTAATACCAAAGGTCGGATCAGCCATAGTGGGTCACTCCTGTTAGAACTTGCTTGGGGGTGTTTGAATTTCAAGTTGCTTGGTCGTCAGCGCGTGCAACCTGACAGACAGTAACAGTTCAGCTTCTGCTCCGTTAACCGCCGCCGAGAAGATACGGATCTCCCGGATATAGTCACCGAGGTTCTGGTCTTGAATGATCGGTGTCACAATAATTTGCCCGACCGGGTTGCATTCCATTCTGACGGCCATCGTCCGCAGGGCCGACACTGGAGACAGTTCATGCCCCGGAGGCAGAGGAGTCGTTTGTCTCCCCTCGAAGAAAGCTTGGTCAGCCATGTGATCTCCTGTTTTTTAGCGCCGCGTCTAACTTTGCTTTCATCTTGGTCTCGTCCACCCCAAGCTCTTCCATGATTATCTTCATCATGTTGGGCCGATCCTCGGGGGGTATCGGCGGCGTGAATTGTTTCTTGTCCAAATCGACAAGGTTCATCCGGAACGATTCATGGTCGGCAGTTGCGCCACGCACTTCGATCAGGCGTGAATCTACTGGGAAGAGAGAAGACGCATCGTAGGTCGTCGTAATCACGGCCCAGCCTTGGTCGGTCTTGCGCAGCAGCATCTTGATCGAGTCGGTGGCGGTGAGTTCTTTACGCTGAAACAGATACCAGTCCGCACCATCGCTTTCGCGCATCGCATACACGATGGTCGCTGGTAGCCCCTTGATCGGATAGTCGCTCGGCGTGTAGCCGACCCACTCGCCGTGATCGATGATATCCATTATGATGCCCATCCGGATGTGTACCAGCCGCCAGCGATCATCATCTGCAGTTGACGCCAGCGACCAGCATAGACATTGTTGCTGTATCCGCTATACCAAACCCCGATAGCAAACACGCCGGTCATGCACGCATTCCCGATTTCCGCTAACTGGTAGTAATAGCTCTCCCAGTTGATATCGCCCGCGTGAACCCATCGCGTCGTCTGCACACCACTATTGTTATAAACGTAGTCGTGAATCCATCCGTAAGCCGGTGACCAAATGTGGCCGTTGACGGTGGTGTACTGGATCCATTGACTGTTGTAGTTCAGGAAACCAATGAGTCCTTGATTGGCGTGGACGTAGTGCGCTCCATAGTCAGTATCATACATCGTGATCATCGGCCCGGTGGACGCCACTTGCAGCGCGCCGTTGATATTGTGCTGGCCGTTCACCGTTACGGTGCCGTGTGACGTGAGGCCCCATGTCGTGATCGCATTGCCCTGCGTGTAGATGCTGAGGCAGTTGATGTGGCCAGATGTAAGCGGTCCGCAGAGAACGCCGCCACCGGCAAACGTATGGTTCGCTCCATCAAAGTAATGGTAGGCAGTCCTCGCCTGATTCAGATACAGCGCGCCAGTGGTGGGCGCGTTGAGGCGATAGGCGCCGATATCTCCAATCACGTTGACGGGCGCACTGCTATTCAGTCCACGAACTGACGTGATCCCGGTCTGTCGGTTCACGCCGAGCGCGGTATCGATGATTGAGCCACTGTCGCCGTATCGAACCAGCGAGAAGTTCGAGCCAGCGTCGCCACCCGTTTCAGCGGTGTTGTCGGCAAGATTCATTGCCCACTTGATCATGCCCTGCTGACCAAGCGCCTCTATCGAACGTGTCTGTCCCGGCAGAGTAGCTTGCAAGCGCAGTGATGGATTGATGGCCTGAATCGTTACCGAATTGCTGATCACGCCGCCAGCGCCGATAATTGAATCGACGTAAGATTTGGTCGCAGCCTGCAACGGTGCAACCGGAACCCCAGCCAATGTCAGCGGTCCACTCATGGTGCCGCCAGTTTTCTGCAGAGCATTGCCCGCGTACTCGATCATACGCGCGCGAGACCAAGCAGTCGTCGCTAATGAGGCATCGTTCGAACCAATCGGCGGATGCACACCGGGCTGCACTCCGGTGAACGGCACCGTACCGTCGCGGCGCACGTAGTTGAACAGATCGAGTCCGGCTTCTTCCAACGCTTCGATAGCATCAAGGATCTCCTGATGCTTCACTACGACATCGGCGTGGTCAGCAACGACCGTGTCGTGCATCGGCCCAACAGCATCGTGATACAGCTTGGTGCTGTCCGCCATGCCAGGAGTCGAAGATACCATCCAATCACTGTGCGGTCCGGCGTTGCCGTGCCACGCCGTGATGGTCATCAGCAGTTCGCCGGACTCCTGCGTGTAGCCATCCAAACGCGCGATAGCATAATCATCGATGTTGGCCTCGCGCTCGATGATCAAGTAGGGCGATGGCGTGAACGAGTTGCGCTGCGGACCTTCGTCGATGATCAAGTACGTCGGCCCCAGCTTCAGCTCCATCAACGTCGAGCTCGGCCCCAGCAAGAATCCGAGTTTGGTGACAGCGATGATATCCTCAGTTGCCGGAATCAATATTTCGTTCATGCGTGACAAGGCCGCCGCCCGAATATCCTCCGTCAGTTGCTTGACGATATCCTGTTCCGTTTCCAAAACTTGAAAACGTCCCTCTAGTGAGGGGAGCAGCCGCCGCATATATGGGAGCAGCTGCGTCCCAGGCTTCAGCTCGAACTCTTCGTCAAGCCGTTTCAGTGCCATGTTACTTGGCCTTTGACTTTGTCTTTGCAGAACTTGGCTGTGCGTCTGGATCGGCCGGGATATCGCCGATCTCGACCGCATCTACGATATTTGCAGTGATCTCGGTGCAGGCATCACCGACCATTTGGTATTGCTTGGCTGGCGACAGCATGCGGCCGGAGAATACCACCGGCTTGCCGAGTGTGACCGAGTACACCTTGAGCGGATCGTAGGACGCTGGCACCGCGCGACCTTCCGCCTTGCCTTCTGGCGGTGAATCTTCAGACGGTGATGATGGCCCACCGATTTCGATATGTCGATCATCGAACCACTCGCCCGGTCGTGTTTCACGCCGCGAACCTTTGCCGTTTGCCGATCTATATTTTGGCGTCGCGGGGCGACCGGGATCAAGTCTGGCACGCGCCGCATCAACGCGTCCCTGAGTCATCGGCATAGTGACATTCTGGTTTGGATATCTATCCGTTGCCATATTTAATTCTCCGTTTAGATGTTTACGCCGATATCGATACGCTCGCCGACAAGGAAGCAGGCGAGCTCGTTGTCAGTCGTTCCCTCCGACCTGATCTTATAACCGGTGATGGGTACGCCACCGAGCGCGGCAAGATTCCAAGTGCATCTCCGGAACAGCGTGGTCGGATCATTCGGATCGATTTCGTCTTCGATCAATGACGGTGTCCGCACCGACACATAACTCGCGCCGGTCAACAGGCGCGGTGTGAACGTGTGGTAGGGAGGGCCTCGCCACGACTCCAGGCGATAATCCACGTAGACCGTGTTGACCGTACCGGAGTTCGGCATAACGCGCGCCGTAGAAATATGCCGGAAGTCATTGCGCGGGCGCGTTGTCAGCGAGCGACTGTTCGATGCGACACCGATACCCGGCATCTCATCGGTTGTTCCAATCAGTTGAGCACGGAACTGCAGCATCGGTGGCTTGCCGAGCAGCGGGTTGCTGGCATAGTAGCCGAGCGATTTCCACTCACCGTTCACCTGCACCTCAAACTGAATCGTAGTTCCCGGCGGGCGCGTCGAATCGAAGTTGAGGTCGATAGACGCAATGCCGTCGGCGAGCTCAAGATTGTTGAACTGCACAGTGCAGCGATTAGTCCTGAACTTCGCAAAGTTCAGGCGGAACGCCATGTCCTTGTAGAGATCGCCGATAGACCACGCACCGTCAGACGAATGGAACAGCGAACCTTGTGCGAACTTGTTATTGTGAACCAGTGAGACGAAGTGATTGCCGGGTGTCTGCAGCACGATAGCGTATCGCGCACCCTTTGCCAGATAGGTCGGCAAGAAGTTGACGCGGGTGTGGTTTGGTATCGTACGCAGCAGATCGACGGTGATGGTCGAACGTGCAATTGTCTTTTGGAAGTCCGGCGCACCACCCAAACCGCACTCACAGATCAGCACATGAACATCGCCGGTCGTCGCAACACGAGTGAAGAACAAATCGACAGATGTAAGCCAGCCGCCTTGCGAGTTGAGGTATGTCTGCGAAATCACCGACCCAGAAAGCCCCTGGATAGTGACGATCTGCCGCCAGTAATAGCTGTCAATGATTTCATCGACCCAGAACTGCACAAGTCGCACGACGGTATGGTTCGGGTTATCCTGCACGTCGAGGATTTGGAATGTCTCGTTTCCGCGTGTCAAGATATTGCGGATCGGATCATAAATCAAATCCGTGTTGACGGTGTTGCCGCCAATGCCCCATCCATTGGAGTATTGATCACCCTCACCAATCGACGTTATCCAGTCACGACCACTTGGCGCGAACCACCAGACACCGTTAGCGCAAACATAGAACGCCGTCCCCCAGCGGATGCGCGTGCGGGTCTTGGTGCAGAGTTCCCAGTTGATCAACTGATGCTGATTTTGTGAGATCGACAGTTCACCGTCATTGCCTAGCACTTCAACCCGCGCGACTTGATCATAGGCTGGCAGCACGAAATTGGCTTGGTTCATGACCGAAGGGTCGGTTGGATCAAACAGTCCGATCTGTGAATCACGCTCAGCCTCGTTCGGGAAACGAATACCCTCCTCAACCTTGGCCACCCAATCTACGTGGTTGATGTCGCTCTCGTCTGTCGTCAGGAAGTGATCCGCACCCCATGACGAATAGGTGTCAGGAAGATCGAGCGTCTCCCTGATGCGTGCAATATCTGCCGCCAGCTTCAGTGTGAACTTGAGTGACGCAGTACCGTTGAGTCGAGCAGCCAGCGCAGCAAGGTCAGTCGCCAGCGTATCGAGACGCGAGCCGGTGCGGGTGCGCCACGCATCGTTCTCATCCAGCCTCTCGTTGAGGTTGGCAAGGTTCGGTGCGTAGTTGTCTTCCACCTTTTCAATGGACACAATGCCTGTGGAATCCAGCAAGATCCACGCCACCGCCAACGTGTTGGAAGCAATAACCGGTCGCTGCGGATCCGGACTTTCGGCGCCGACGACGGTGCTGATATTGGCCCAGCGACGATTTTCTGTACTGACAACACGCGCCACCGTTGCGCGCGTTACCGGATCAGTCAAGAACGTTCGTGGCTCCGTATCCGTTTCAATTTCTTGGCCCCACACTACGACGCCGACATACTTGCGAGTGACGACCGGGAGAACACCCAGCAGATCGAGATTCGTCCCACCCTCGTTGTCGTTATAGAAAACAAGACCAGCGTGAAACAACCGCCCGTTTCCTACCGTGACCACCGCCGGAGCATCCTGCACCGTGGCGAATCCGGTGTAGGCCATGCCGGGAATAAGCGTGTCCCCGACGACATGGTCAAAAGAGTAGCGGGGGAATAAGCCGAAGTTGTTGAAATCTTCGACCGTGACCTTCTGCCAGTCTTGGACATTAACTTTCCGTTCCATGGATACTTCTCCTAAAGCAGGTTAGGCACCTGCTGATCAACTGTGGTCTCTGTGAAGGCGCGTTCCCGTAATTCAATCAGTCGCGTTGGGTCGTAAGCAGTTCGCACCCTATCCCTCAGCGCCTGTGATACAGCGACGGTGCGATTGCTACGATCGAAGTCTTGCAGCTGCACCGTGCTTGAAAAGTAGTTGTCATCGGTGGTGTAGCCCTCGTCGGCAAACCAACTCCAGACATCATCATCAGTGTGCAGATCAATCATTAGATCTGCGGTGTAGGGTGGCCAGCTTACGTAGTCGACACCGACGAAGGAGATGCCTCCGGTGATATTTGCCATGATCGCCGGGTCATACAGGAAGATACGATCCGCCAGCATGCGCGCAGCGTCATAACCAGCGTCCGCGTAGAACACCAAGGGTTGATAGGGGCGTGGCACGTTTGGCGGCAGATAAATGCGCGGGTCAATCTCAGGCTCCGCGGGTGGCACCAGATTTCTGGAGTCCGGCCAGTCGTTGACGAAGAAAAACGAGTTACCCCATCCGATGTCAGACTCACGTTCGTATCGAACGTCAATCGGGTCCAGTCCTGGCAGCACGGTGTCAAGGTGCAATAAACTTTGCTCATGATCGTATGATCCATCAATCCGAACCGTTACAAGCTTTGGTTCAATGTCTTCAACACAAACGAACTTGTCCTCGCCAACAAAATCTTCTGCCGTATAACCAAGCCTGGAAATACCGGGGATAGAGATTCGTTCGTAGTCGATAGATGTGCGTCCGTTGATTGTCTTGTTGAACTTGTAAATCTGCAGCGGGATGTCTTCCCCACGTACTCGCAGGAAAGCCTTACGTCCATGCAGCGCCTCGCCATCATCTAGTCCAACGTGCCAGCCTGCACCGCCATCACCGCAAAATAAGACGTCAACGCCGTCCCAACCGACACCCTCGTAGAACGTGATGCGGACCTCCGGCATCTGGTGGACCCAGAAATCGAAAGCTTCTTTATCCATCGATGGCGAAGCATAGAACGCTTGCGGCGGCCGGATAGCCTGAGTGATTTCATAACCGCCGGTAAAGTCCCGACCGGCAAACTCCAGTCCCATCGCGATACCGTCTTGGGTGCCGCGTAAAGACTTGTATTCAAATTGTCTAGCCGTCCACTCTCGCTGCGTACTCTCCGTCCAGCCTTCTTCCCACAGCAATGCACCCATTGCGTAGGCGAGATAAGGCAGATTGTTGTAACTTATTTTATACGGATCCCATTGGTCCGTGATGATCTCAGCATAGGTGCCGATCAGTCGCTCGCCATCCACATCGGCCATAGACTTCTCAAGTCCGGATGAAGCCCGGTAGAGAAGTTTGGCACCAGGAGCTTGAATGATTTCGGTCATACGGCTCGCCCGGCCAAGGTCACAACCACGTCAGTCACCTTCACGACCCAATCGGAACTGACCTCAATATTCTGGGCCGGTTCAATGATCTCGACATGGTGAACCCCTGAAACGGTGCATGCAGCATGGATCGACGTGTGCGTATGATCGTGGCCGAGCCAGTATTGGTTCTCGATCAGTTTCTGCAGATTGGTTTTGACAGCTGCCAATGTCTGTTCTGGAATAGCTCCAGGATACAGCCAGACGGCGATCTTGTAGGCGGTCTCCCTTACCTTCGGCGCAGAAACCGCAATGACATCGGTCAAACCCTGACGCGACAAGTTTTGGATGTAGGTTCGAACCTGGATCAACTGTTCCTGAGATGGCCGAGGGTCTCCGTTTTCCAGCGGCATCAAACACGTAATCAAGATAGTCGGGTAATACTCGTGCATCACCGAACGAATGGCAGTCACGTCCCGTAGGATCGGCAGTGCAGTCAGCGCCCAATATTCATAGGCTTCCGCCGTGCCATGCGGCGACAACACGTTTGGGCTCAACCAAATGCGCCGCCGATAGCGGTCGTCAGACTCGCCCTCGAGACGCGGCACACCACCGGGATAGCGCGAAGCAATGGCATCAAGATCAGTACCGATAGCGTAGGCCAGCGTGATCGAACGCGCCGCTTGATTGACGCGGTCCCGCAGCATCAACTCAAAATACGTGCAGGCCTCTTGGTTGATTTTGATCGGGTCGAATTCGAGATTCTCGACATC
>Ga0208185_1000241_pt1 | contig 32086 bp, 41 predicted proteins | sample EasRivMeERMLT700_FD_187532 | JGI IMG/M metagenome (GOLD analysis project Ga0208185, IMG submission 187532) | Soil microbial communities from meander-bound floodplain in the East River, Colorado, USA - East River MetaG ERMLT700 (SPAdes) (version 2) | ecosystem: Environmental > Terrestrial > Soil... | reverse complement strand
AACTTGAACGGCTTCATAATTGGATTCTGGCGTGGATGCTTTCTGGGAATGTTGTTCGTGATGGGAGGAGGGTGTATTATCGTGATGGTGGGGATGATGTTAGCGGTGGGGATTGGTATCCTTCCGTGATGTTGGGTGGGGGAGGTGATGGGAAGGGCGGCGGGGATACGGCAGCACAGATGAGAGAATTGGATTGGATGATGTTAGGTCATGGAAAGGGAGTGGTGATGATGACGAAAGTTAAGATGGGGGATCTTACGTTGGAAGAGCGGGAAACTGCGATTGTAGGGAATGCGGGGGATCGTGGAGTGTGGAGAATCTATTCAGATGACCCCGTTATGATTGGGAGGCTGGAGAAGTTGGGGATGAAGGGAGTGGAGAGGGAGGATGGGATTGGAAAGGAATTTTTAGTGACGGCCAACCAAGTATCATTTAGAAGGGAACGTATTATGACGGAGGAGGAGAGGAGGATACGAGGAGATAGAGCAAGAGCGGCCTTCGGACACGGCCAGCCGAAGAGTACGGCCCAACCTGTGAGGGAGGTGGAGAAGTGCGAATATTGCGATGGAACTGGATGGGAAGATGGATTGGTGGAAGGGGAAGATAGGGTGGTGTGTTCGGTATGTGGCGGCACAGGCACTAAAGATGACTAATTGATAGGTTTGAGGCATTGTGGCTGTGCGTGCGGTTTAGGCGTACAGCTACAATGCCTTGTGGGGTTTTATTTTGCCTGCGTGTAGGCGTTTTAAGCGTGTTATGGGTTGTTTAGGTAGTTTGCTATGCTTTATGGGTTTTAAGGGCTTGCGGTGGCTTAATTTTAGGGTAAATTATCATATTTTGACAAAAATTGACAAAAAAATAAAAATTTTTAGATTATTTTTTGCAAATTTGAGCAGTTTTTATTGCGTATAGTAATATGCCTTACGATTTTTGCTTTTTTTTTGGGCGTTGGGGGCAAACAATCCTTTTCATTCCCTTATTTTTTCAAAATCTAAAAAAAATAATTTGGAAAATGGGCGTTTTTATCGGAGATGGTTCGGCCGGTTGGCGGCATTTAGCAACAAAAGATGCAATGCCGCAAGTACCTAGCAAATTTTGTTGCAAAACGGGCTTGCACCAAAAGTTGCAAAGCGGGGGGTAAAATACACGTAATTTGTTTGCCAACATTGCCCCTAAACCTTTTGCCGTATTGCAACGTAATATGCTAAAAATAGGGGGTGCGGCGGGCAGGCAGGCAATAGCACATATGGGCTACATAGCACATATGTGCTAGGGGGTGCGGTAGTTAACATAATAATAAAATGCCGTGTACCCCCTTTATTTTGGCCTACAAAGGCGGGTTGCCTTTGCAGGTATAAACTAGCATGGTGGGTAATTATAACCGTGTTGCGGTACTTACCCTTATTATTACACTGGTAATACTGCCTTTGCAGGTAAAATGGCGGGTTACCCAAATTATTGTGCAACAAAAATTGTAAACTGTTAAAAGGTGTTTTAACAGTTAGGGGGGTAAGGTGTTTTGCGGTATACCGCACCCCAAAATGGGGGGCGCAGGCAGTACCCCCACGGGGGGTAGGCCCCCTAAAAGGCAGGGGGTTAGTGTAGCGCACACCCATACCCATTGCACATTATATTGCGGCGGGGGGTAAGGTATAAAGGCAAAGGGATTGCCCTTTTTATTTATTGCCTATATACCCCCCCCCTATATATACCCTATACAAATTTTTATATTATTATAAAACCTTTGTATAACCTTAATACCTTACATTACCTTACACCTGCCGTAAACCTGCCCACCCCATTACCAACCCGCCCCCCGCACAATACCTTAATACCTTACGCCAAACCCCCAAACCCCCCACACATAACCCCCCTAAAAACCCCGCTATATAGGCCAACACGCTACAATACCCCCCAAACCCATACTACCCCACATAAAAACCCAAAACACGCACCTACCCCCTATTTTTAAGCCTACAGCCCCCCTTTACATAATAAAAACACCCCCTTTTAGCCTATACCTAACATACGCCCCCACCCCACCCAAAAACCCCCCTTTTTAGCCCCACGCTAAAACCTATTATTTTTATTATGTAACCCGCCCCTATAAACAAAAATATAGGGGGTACATGCAACGCAAAGTTGCAATAGTACCCCAATACCATAAACGCCCCTAACAGCCCCTGTACCCACCTTAAAACGCCCCACAAACCATGTACTATACGTGCAACGCAACACAACAAAGGCAACGCAACACAACAAAGGCAGGCAGGCAGGCAACACCCGCCGCACCTGCCCCCCTGCCCCCACCCTACCCCCTTTGCCTGCCTGCCTGCCGTGTTGCCTGCCGTAAAAGGGGGCGTTAAAACCTTTTAATTTGCAACTTTTGTTGCGCTACCCCCCATACCTTAAAAATATAACAGGTTTTTACACTGGTAGCACCCCCAAAATAGCGCAAAAGTACCATATTTAACGTGTTTTGCCTGCTTTATAGTTTTGCAGCTGCACATAGTGTGGTATGCTATGCATAGTAGTTTAGTACCTTAAATAAGTTTATATGTTAGGCAGGCGGGGGGCGGGCAAGTTATGCCCCCACCCCCCACCCCCTAAACTAAACTATATACCTGCCTGCATACGTTTGCAGGCAACGTTTGCAACTATACCTGCCCACCTTAAATTGCTAGGGGGGCAGGCAAACCAACACGTTGCAAACTAAACTTTGCACCCTTGCCATACTGCCCCACTGGTATTTTTGTGGGGGCACGCAACACCCCCCGTGTTGCCTTAACAGGTGCAATTGTAGGGTACTTTAACAAATAAATATTATGTAAAGTTTATACCGCAAAGCGGCCCCCCTTACAGGGGGTAAGTACACGGTATAGGTATTAAGGGCGTTAAATTTGCAACCATACTGCCTGCCTTAACAGGCAGTAAAGGTGCATAAATTACGCCCGTAGTAAAACGCAATGGGCAGGGTATGTGTACCTGTAAAAAACGCAAGGCAACGCATAGTTTAGCATTTTACCAGGGTGGGTACGGCAGGGGGTTAGGGCTACAAATGCCCCACCCCCTGCATAGGCCCCAAATTTTATGCCAACATAGCAACGCCCCATGTGCTGTAAAGTACCCCCCTGCCCCGTAACACCTGCCCCCCAAAAGGGGGCAGGCAATGCAAGTATAGCAGTTTATTTTACTGCAAAACTATGTACATAAGGCAACCCCCCGCATAGGGGGTTGGTGCATAGTGTGCCCTTAAAATTGTAGTTTTGTAGGTGCATAAAAAACACCGCACAAATAGCGTTGCAAAATGGCGCAATTATACAAAGGGGGCAGTACCCAAAAGGGCGTATACCATATGGCACGTTTGCCTACGTATAAATTTTACATAATATTTTAGGTTAATGGGTACAGGGGTATACAGGGGGCACAAATAAAACACCCCCCTAACATACACCTGTACACGGCAGGGGCAACATATACGTATGTTGTTGCCTGCCGTAAAACGTAGCACATACGTTATGTTAAATAGCGTATTGCCCCTGCCCCCTGCCGTAACACGGCAGGGGGTGGGGTGCAACATAGTTTGTAGTTATACCAAAAGGTGCAATGCAAATTTGCACCTTTTGGTATGCCTGCAAACGGCAGGCATAAATAAGTAGTTTACATAACAACAAAGGCATATACATTATGGCAAAGGTTAACACCCAAACGTTAACGGCAGGTACACCCGTTGTAATAAAGGCAAAGGTAAAGGGCTTGGGCAATGTGCAATTACACGCTATTGTGCAATACGTGTATAGCGTGGGTACGGTAAAAGTTGCGGTACAAAACGCAAACGGTAATACCGTGTTTTATGTTGTAAAACCCCAACACGTACATAGTGTGCAAAGCAGGTTACCATAATATGTTTAGGGCAACAAAGGCAAACGTACAATATACACCCCCTGCAAAGGCAACGCTATTGCATACGGGCAAAACGGGCAACTACCGTTTTACCCCCTATACTAAAACCGTATGGTTTTATGTAAACTTACGGGCAATGGGTATTACCTTACATACACCTGCCCCCACCCCACCCGCCGCAACACCCCACCCCCTGCATAAGTACCTGTAATATAAAGTTAATTTAAAACTAAACTAGCCCCCTACACCCTGCCTGCCGTAACAAAGGCAAGGGTGTAGGGGGCAGGTGTATTTTTAAGTAGTTTACATAATATATACCATAAAGGGGTAGCAAACCATGTTAGGCAAACAAAAACGTATGGCAATGTACTTGTTAAATACACGCAATTTTACACCTGTAAAACCCACCCCTGCCCAATACGCTATATACAATACGGCAGTACAAAATATGCCCTACCTAAACCCCGCAAACGGTAATAGCAAACTAGTTTGCGTTATACAGGGGTACTACGTAATGCACCATACGTGGTATGGCACAAGTTATTACGCCATTTGTAAAATGTACAAAAACGGTAGTTATACACGTATTACCCTTTGTAGCCATTACATAACCATAGTGCAACACACTATTGCAAACGCTATTGCTACAAACGCCAAAAATAGGGGTACAAAGCAGGCAAAGTGGGTAGCGGGTTTTAACTACCATATGTACACGCAATACGGTATAGGTGTATAGGTTAAAGGCAAACCATACCCCCTGCCCAAAGGGGCAGGGGGTATAGTGTACTTTTAACCAACTAACACAAAAGGGGCAACAAATGGGCATTGTATTTTTATGTAAAACTGCTATGTTTAACCGTGTATGGTTTGGGCTTGGGCACTATTACCGCAAGGGTACTGCCCAGGTGTACATGGTGGGTAGTGGGGCAAGTTGGGTACGCTATTTTAACGCCCCCCTGCCTGCCCGTGTACAGGCATACCGCACACATAAACGTATTGCAAAATTGTACAATTTTTACCGTTAAAGGCAAACCATACCCCCCACCCTGGGGTGGGGGGTATAGTGTACTTTTAACTAACTAACTGCAAAGGCAAAAATATTATGCAAAGTATACTAAAAAAACATACCCCCTATGTTTTTAAGGGGGGCAAAGGCAAGGGTGTAATTACGGTAGTTATGTATACACCTACCCCCCAAAAACTTACCCCCACGCAATTGTACAAATTAGGGGTGTATTTAATGCTAACCCCCTACACTAACTTATTTAACGCAAATTAGGGGGGTGCATATGCACACATACTATATAAAGGCAACAAAGGCAGGCAGTAAAGTTGCAAATAGCAGGTATAAACAAAAACTTGCCCGTTTTAAGGCAGGCAAAGGGCAAAGGCCAAAACGTAAACATAACCCACGCCCTAAACTGCCCCCCTTACCTATAAAACTAGGGGGTTTGGCAAAGGTGCAATTAGGGTATGCCCACCAAATTTGGCATATACAAAGTAACATGTACATAAACACGGTTTTAACCATAAACGCCTACATAACAAGTACCCTGCCCAACGGTATGGTACGCTGTTATGTACCTGCCTGCCGTACAAAACCTGCCTACAGCATTTTAGTACACGGTACACTGGGCAGTTTTACGGCAGGTATACAGCAATTTTATATAATTAAGTACCTGCCTACAAAGGGTTAATTGTAGGTGCATATAATGCCCCCCACCCACCCCACCCAGGGGGTGGGGGGTACTATTATGCAATTGTGCATAACCAAAACCTATTACCTACAAAGGGGTATAAAACCATGCAACAAAACACCAACACCAACACGGTAGTTAAAGGCAATGCACTAGGGCAATTTGCAAACTATGCAAAGGCCCAAGCGCAAAAGGCCCAGGTGCAAGCCCAACGCCTAGCAAACGCAACCTACGTTTTGGTAAAACCTAGCAAAGCTAATATTAGCAGGCAAAAGGCAGGGGTAACCCAAGCCCAACAAAACGCTGTTAATGCTAATTTGGCTGCAACGCTTGTATTGCAACTTTACCCGTTGGTAGCACAAAGTGGGTTAACACCTGCCCAGGCAACACAAGTACACCAACACCTATTGCAAAGCGTATACACCTTACAGGGGGCTGCGGGCATACCGCACAATAAGCAGGCAGTACAATTGCAATTGCCCCCCACCCCATAACACCCACCCCACCCCACCCCACCCCACCCCACCCCACCCCCCTGCCTGCAAAGGCAGGGGGTATTTTTTTTGCCTATACACCTGTATACCTGCCTGCCGTACCAACACGGCAGGTATGCAGGTGTTTATGCAAAAATTGCATAATGTAATATACCTTACAAAGTACCTACATTGTACCTGCCTGCCGTACCCGCCCCACCCCACCCCCACCCCCACCCACCTACCCCACCCCACCCCCACCCACCCCCCTACGGGGCAGGCAGGGGGCAGGGGCAGGGCAGGCAGGGCAGGCAGGGCAGGCAGGGGCAAGGCAAACCAACACGGCAGGCAAAATAAGAAAATTTGCATAGCAGTTTTGCAAAAACAAATTTCGTTGCAGTTTTTGCAAAACAAATCTCGTGGCAAAAAACCACAAACAAATCTCGTAAGCAAAAACCAAAACCAAAATCTGGTAGCAGTTTTTGTAAAACAAATCTCAAGCAAAGGTAAAACATGAAACGCAAAAATATGTACGTAGGTAAGCAAGTTCAGATTAATGTTAACGGCACACTTACCACAGGTATAATCTCACACCTGTACCCTAACCTTAAATCTGAACTACAGCAACAGGTAGAAATAGATGTACTGCACAATGGGCAATTCTTAAGCCTAACATTGTACGCCTATCAAATCTACGCTGTGCCACATATTACCACCAACAAATCTGACCCATACGTACAAATTGCCTAACAACAATCTGCAAACTAGGTTGCACAAATCTCGCAAGGTTTGTGCAACATAGTGTGCAAATCTGTTGCACAATAAACCAAAATCAAATCGGAGGCAATATGTTTACATCTGAAGAGCAAGCGCAACACGCAATCAACAGCGCAAAGTTGCACAATCTGCTTGCCCCTGTATATGCAGAATACGAACCCTACCTAGCGTATCTTCGGACTTTACCATTTTCCGAAATATGTGCTGCCGTAGGGCAAGTAGTACCAGATTTTGTATATGCAGAATTTCTTGCCGCTATGGTACGTTGCTACCCAAAACAAGATGGTGGTACGTACACGCAAGAAGAAACGGTTAACCACCTACTTGCTTATCTGAGTGACTGGCTGGTTGACCTAGATTGTGATGCAACAGGCTTACTTACTTCCGAATTAGCTAAAAGGCAATAGGTAAACTAGGCTACATCAGAAAGCAATACTGGTGTAGCATAGTGTACAGGATTGCTGTACAATAAAACAATTACAAATCAGAAAGGCAATATTATGTACATGGATCTATGGGTTGCTACCGATGGGATTACTACGGTACGCTTTTCCGACCGCCAAAGCGCAGAAGTTTACTGCGCCCAAACAGGATGGCAAACATCTGACCTTTGGTGTATACGGCAGCAACTAATCGTAACACCAGATGGGGAAAGCGCAACAGTAGAACCCTGGTGCAGTCGGATGGACCCAGATGTAGATACAGAAGTACAGGGTACATGGCTAGATCATGTGTTTGTACCGCCTGCAAATTCTGTAGCAGAAGGCATGAGCGAAGATGATCTACCTGTAACCTACAGTTCTGAATATCTACGCCAGCTAGGTAGCATATCGGAAAGGCTAGGTTGGGATTTTCGTGACCTGGCTGCAACAGAACCCACTATTTACAACAATCTAGTGGCTTACGTTAAAAAGTGCGATGCAAAGAGCAAGAAACCTACACTAAAAGAAGCAGAAAAAATTGTGGGTAGGTACGCTAGTTAATCAGATTGCCAGGTAAGGGTACGGCACACAATCAGAAGGGTGTGCCGTTACCTTACTTTACAATCGGTAAAGTAACACAAACAAAAGTCAGAAAGGCTTACAAATATGAATCAAATAGCAAGATGTAGGGCTGCTGCCGTTCGCTTTGTTGCGCCACAGGTACAAGAAAAGTTAAATCTTTCACCTGCTACGTTCGCAACACAGCTACCACCAGATTTTAGGCGGCAATTCGGACGGTACATAATCACAATTGAACCTATCCGATATGTGCAAGGCATAGAATGTGGTGGGCATTTTATAGCAGAACGCTACTATCCAGGTTCTAATTGGCCTACTAACCCAATCTTTGCAGATACATTAGGCGAGATTTGCGCCTACATCAAGTTTCGTAGTTTGTATTACCGTACAATAGATGCACGCCACCGCTGGCTTCTAGATGTATACCCCGCATAAATAAGATTGCAGGCAAAGGGTACGGCACACAATCAGATGTGCCGTTACCTTTATCTACAATTGTAGGTAATAACACAATCAAAGTTCAGAAAGGCTTTATACAAATGTCAGAATATCCATTGGTTGCCGTACCCCACTTACATGAAGACCAATTCATGGAAGGGGATGGGGATATGGGTTTTGCCGTACATCCGATGGCTGGCTATGGTACAATCATAGTTAGCGTGGATGGATGGGATTGCCCGTTGCAATTCTTCCGAGTAGACGGCATGGGTAGCTATCAGGTTTACGAATACGTAAACGAAGAGTTTGGTGTAATCTGCTACATGGTTAATCTATCAGAGTTTGCCACTGTAGTACCTGTATCGCAAGAAGTGTAATCACGCACACGATACGGCACAACCCCCACATTCTGTTGTGCCGTATAGTGTACAGGATTGCTGTACACGATCTTTCCAACAAATCTCGAGAAAGGGATACCATGCACTACGTAATGTACAAAGAAGCTGATGGCAACAGTGAACCAGAAGTTCTGTTTGCAGGTTCACGAGACAAGGCTATCGGTTACTACGAAGGCTTTGTAGATGCAATCCAAAGGATGGGCAACCATACACCAGATTTTCGGTTGGTTAAAGACCCAGATGTTGATCTTCGGATAGCACGCATATACTTCTATGCTAAAGATAATCCTGGTTATGCCTTCAACTTATGGGTTAAGAATTTAGAACTTCCGCATTCTTATAAGTACCAACATAAGGAATAGGAAATGCTTCCAATCCCGTGGGAATTTGCTGTAATCGTAATTGTAGTTATCTTATGTCTATTGTGGGGCCGTAAGGTTTAGGCGCAAACTAGATGCTATCACCTGATCAGATGGTAGCATTTAGTGTGCGAATAGACGCACAATATCTTATTAGCTAGGTTTCAAGAAAGGAACCAAACATGAACGCCAACACCACCACGATCAAGTTCCCTCGCTTCAAGAAGGATGGGATCGTCGCCAATGCCGTTAAAAACCATGAAGATTATATGGCTCGGCAGAAGGTACGGTTCTCGTTCATCAAGCAAGCGGCACGCATGATCGATGAGAGCTGGTTGCCTGAAGATAGCCGTTTCTACGTAGAAACCTACGGCATGACCATCTACATTCCTTGGTCAAAGGCTAATCTTATTAAGGCACGCAAGGCTATCGGAGCTGGCTGGAAGTACGATAGCCAATACCAGAACGATAATGGTACGCTGACCAAGAATTATCATATGTACTTGGAAAGCGAATACATTAGCTTGACTCTGGTAATGGATGCAGAGAAGTTGGTCGAAGGTACTTGCAAGAAGGTCTTAGTGGAAAGCAAGACCGAGATGGTGCAAGTCACACGGCAGACCTACAAAGTCATCTGCGAAGATGGCACGGAAATGATGGAAGTAGAAACAGAACGCAACGTGTAGCAGAGGACGGCACACCCATGATCTCGTGGGTGGGCCGTAATGCGCCTTCCACTCGGAAGCTGGTTCCAAGTCCAGGCACATTATTACCCAGAAAGGTATAACATGAAAGAAGAAGAAGGTACGTATCTTCTGCAATTCCAGTTCGATGAGGCAATAGACATGGAAACAGAATGGTTCTACCATTTGCAACATGCTCTGGTACGCCTTACTCGCTTGAGTCAGATGCACCCTAACTATCTGGTAGCTTGTATCTTGTTCCAGGCTAGGGATGGTGCGCTATTCGATGTATGTGAATTTAATGTTCGGATAGGCTATGGCTTTGAAACTGAAAGGATCCCCTATGCTACGGAATTGTAGTGCAGATACGCTGTACGGCAAAGCGGATGATAGGCTTTCTCGCATCTCTTCAGCGATGCTGCATTTAGCACAAGCAGAGCAGCAAAGTTGGGAAGATCACCGTTTAATGCAAGCTCCAGCGGAATGTTGGGTAAGCGTAAAACGAGATTACGAAAGCAAGAAAACTCTAATCTTCTTTGCAGTAGGGTTGGATGAAACCGAATGGCTTGTTGCCGTAAGGGAACGCACCAGTGAACGATGGGTCTATTACAACTTACCATTTTAGGAGATTACAATCATGGCAGAAGTACAGGAAATGGATCAGTGGGAACGGGATGACCTACGAAAAGCAGCCCGACAGGAATACGAGAATAATATTCTCAAGAATCTACGGGATGCAGTAGCAGATGCCTACGTACCTCTCTTCCCGCCGATGGCCCCGACCAATGTAAGCCCAAAAATCGAAAGATTGCTGGCTTACCTTACCTATGCGATCACCTTGCACTTAGATGATCATGAGGATGGTTGGTGGGAAGATGAGGATACCATTCAGGAATTTGACACGCTGTTCTTAGGATAATGAGGGTCTAAAATGTTCTTGTTTCTCGGTCTAGCTCTGTGGCTGCTCTGCTCCAAGATCTGCTCTGTGTTGGCAAGTAATCGTGGAAGAGACCCAGTTCTATGGTTTTTCTTGGGACTCTTCTTCGGTATATTTCCAATATTTGCGCTGCTGATCATGGCAGAAAATGAAGATAGGCTGGCTTCGCAAGCGGCGGTAGTTCGATCTTTATCTGCGCCACGAGAACCCCAACCCGTAAAGAAGAAAAGCTATACTCCTGTTTCTAGCCCACGCTGGCCTGAATAGGATGCAGAGTCCGGCAGCACATCCTAAAAGATGTGTTTGCCGTAATGCAGGTCTCGTGGTATAATGAGTCTACGGGACAAGGTGACAACTCCTTAAGAAGCATAGTCTTAGCTAGTTTCAAGAAAGGAACTACAATGTTTAATCCCAAGATCCAAAAGTTAATTAAGGATCAAATGGCTGCGGATGATCATCTTCCTGCCTACGCTTGGCCTGGAGGCTATCCATTGTTCTATATGGATGAGGAGAACAATGTTCTCTGCCCTAGATGTGCGTGGAAAGACAAAGATGATGAATACCGCATCATTACAGATTACGAAATTAACTGGGAAGATTCTACTTTGTACTGCGAAGAATGCAACGATCTCATAGAAAGTGCTTACGGCACAGACGATGAGGAAGAGCAAACCGCAGAATGGAATGATATGCACATGGCGGAGGACGACTAAAATGCGAAAGGTCGCTATCCACCCAACATATCGCAACATGACGGATGCACAACTTAAAGAGTATATCCGCCACAAACTTGAATCCCATCCACATTGGGCAAGACGTGCGCTCTTAGCGTTATATGATGAGCAAACGGATGCTGAAAAGGAAGATCCCACCGTCCACGAAAGTAACGGTTACGGATTTTCCCCACAGGATCAGGAATTTCTCACATCCCTAGCGCAGCAAGCTCTGCGAGAGCAAACCTTCTCGATGAAGCAATTGGGTTGGCTCTACACTCTTCTTCCTAAGTATTCGGGTCAGTTAGTAAAACTGATACGGCAGCAACAAACGGAAGAAGAAATAGAAATAGATCTTAATCGTGAAAGACAATGGGAAAAACAAGATGATGACGAGGGAAATGCAAATGTCTAATCCAACACCTTACGATGTACTGTATAAGTCAGACAAAGACGACAGTACAGAAACTCTGTATACGGGAAGTTGGGATGAATGCTGTGTCTATACGCAAGCCTATATAGATTCAGTTATAACTCATACTAGCTATAAGTATCTAAGCACAGAAGATGTAACTGTACCAACAGAATACGATGTAGTGTTAATGTTCCGCTCACCTTTGGTATCACAACCTGATTTCTTCCTTTGGATAGATCAGGCAGCATAGTTCCACATAGGTTGCATCAGGATCTGGTGCAACTTATTGTGTAGATATGCTACACATCAAAAACTATTTGGTTTCAAGAAAGGAACTACATCATGGCACACAATCTTTTCAACGAACGCTTCTACTCCCTTCGCCAACCTGCTTGGCACGGACTAGGGAAGATCGGTGAAGAGGAACAGACGGCAACGGAGATCTTCAATGGGATGCAACCATACATTGTGACTCTGGAACCTGTCTTCACAAAGGTTGGCAACATCAAGTTAGAGTTGCCTAATCGCGTGATCACTCGCCACCCGCTTCCTGACGACAACAACTTCCGCAGTTTTGGGATTGTTGGGCCGGAGTACACAATGGTAGATCCACTTCGCACTTGCGAAATCTGGGATGAATCTACCAAGAAGCCCGTTGAAACGCTCGGTGTTCTGGGGCAAGGTGAAAGCATCTTCATCACCACAAAGCTACCTTCTTTCCAGATTATGGGAAATGGTAGCGTAGCGGATGAGGTGGATAGCTATCTTCTCCTGCACAGTCCATATGGTGATGGCGCAATTCAAGTTCGTGTTACGCCAGTACGTGTGGTCTGTCAGAATACGTTGATTGCAGCGAAATCTGCCAGCACCGAGAGTTTCAGAATCATCCACGATAAGGACGTAGAAACACGTCTGTCTGGTTGGATGGAGGGCATTGTGCAACGTGCCGAGAAGAAGAGCGAATATCTAGCCGAATGCTTCAATTACATGGCTTCCACTACCATCGATGATGAGCAAGCAGAAGATGCTCTCAAGCGTATCTACGTGGATCCCCGTAAGCCTTCTTACGTTCCTGATCAAAGCGTTATGGAACGGCGGGAAAAGGCTTACGAAGCCAATCTAAAAGCGAACATCGGCTGGCGGGAGCGTGTTATGGAAGATTGGCAAGGTGAGGGCATGGGCATGGACTCAGACGTGCTGAAGGGTACGGTATGGGGTCTGTATAACGCTGTAGTGGAGATTGAAGACTATCGTCCTACAGTTGGCCCTATCGGGGACAGTCGTCAGTGGAATACGCTTTTTGGAGATCGTAGCAAGACCAAAGAGCTGGCTTACGAGCAACTGTTCCAATACTCCATCGAGGCGAATACCTAATATGCCACGCTCAGGAACCCCACCACGCAAAAGTCACTACAGTCCACTAGAAATCAAGTACAAGTATGTCTTGGCTTGGTGCGTATTCGTGGATTCTCATGACTACTTTATCAAAAAGCAACTTACGGCAGCAGAGGAATCTAATGCGCCGAAGGATGCTTATTCCCAACGTCCGGATGGTACATGGCGCACATTGGATGATATGCCTGACCAGAAGACGGCACAAGCTCTCAAGGAATGGGCTGCTTACGTCAAATAGTTTGTAAGTTCAAACAGATAGCTCTCATGAAAATGGGAGCTATTTGTTTGCACTATACAATGTGCAAATTATAGCGTAGGGTATAGGCAAAACACCCGTTTTAAGGTTTTATACGCCTACAGTGTACGCTATAAAAACACCTATAGGGTGTTTTAAGTAGTACCCTACATAAAACACCTATACCCCTATTTTTACCCTTAAATAAAGGGTATAAATCTTTCCAAGAAAGGAAGCTAAAGTGCAATGGCATGATATAGAAGGGTATGAGGGACTCTACCAAATTTCGGAGGAAGGTGATATTAGGTCTATCAAATATAGTCCTAGACTTGTAGAAGCTCCTGCTAATGAGCAGGGATACAAGGTTGCTAATCTCTCGAGAAAAGGTAAGATGAGAAGACATAAAGTTCACCGTTTACTGTACGAGTCTTTCGTCGGTAAGATTCCGGAAGGGTATGTAGTTCACCATCTAGACCGGAATAGGCAAAACAATGTAATCTCTAACTTGATTCTTATGGAATTTGTAGAACATCAAAAATTCCATAGAAATCTAAGAAAAGAGTTCCTAAGATGAAGCTCATCCGGGATCGCTGGATGCCTATGTTTGCGCTCGCTAGACAACTGGAACCGAGGGTTCGCCATTTGGAACCCGAAACGTTTTCAGACGTAGTAGAGCAAGGCATGAAGGCGGATTATCGTGCGGCAGAAGCATTGATGGCAATGTCAGAAACTATTGTGCTGCCGTCACAGATCATGCTTGATATGGTTCATAATATCGACAGGATCGATACTCGTGGATGGATTAGGTTGCCGTATCCTTATGTTATCATACAATTCACCCACTCAATTCTTGAAACAGATCTCATGGCACATGAGGAAAAGAATGACCTCATGACAACATTTGGTCTTGAAGATGATTTGGTGGAAGGGATTGTAATCGGTAACGCAGATCAGGACAAGCGTCCGTTCCCACCTCAGCATGTGTTCAATATGATGAACTGCTGTATCTTGTTCCGCAGTACATCGGTAAACCGTGTAGCATGGTTAGGAACAGATAAACCTGCTCATCCACACTGGCAGAATAGCACTTTCCAAGAAGCTAATCTGCCACCCAATGCTAGAGAAAATAAGTACAGGATGATAGCATTGTGTTACGCGATCAATCTGTTCTTAAATGCTCCCAACGTCATCGTAGTAAAAGAGAAGCCTGATCCTCAGATCAACGCAAAACGTGAACGTAAGGGGAAGGCTATCCTGCCGGAATACCATACGGTGACAATTCAGAAGGTACAAGTGAAGTACGCAGAACCTAGCGGGAAGACCGGAACGGCCCACACACGTATGTATCCTGTGAGGGGTCACTTCCGTAAACTTGCACAGTTTGAAGACCCAATCTGGGTGCATAATCACTTCCGTGGGCTCAAACATGGCGAAGAAAGCCTTGTCAAAGAGATCTACAGAATTGCGCCCAAGAAGTAGGTAATAGCGGATTGGTCGGTACGGAAATTTGCCTTGCCGACCCATTCGTGTTACAATAAATCGTGTAGTTATTGCAGTCCCCACACAAACCAAGAAAGGTTTTACATCATGGAAGACCAAGTTCAGCCCAGCATCGCCAGTCAAATCGAGGCCCTCGTTGCCGCTAAGAATGCGGAAGGTGAGTACGTCACCGTCCGTACCGTATCCAAGCAACTGGGAATCAAGCAAGCCGATGTACGGCCAAACCTTCCGGCAGGAGCTACGCTTCTTCCCTCCAAGAATGGGACAATCGGCGAAAGCCGTATTCAATTGTCAACTGGAGAGGAGGAAGAGTATGTAGACGCAGATACTCTGCCCTCTACTGACTCCAGCGACGAAGAGGAAGTCGTTCAGGTAATGCTACCAAGAAAGACGAGGCGTGTTAAAGTGGAAACTGAACCGAAGGTACAAGAGCTCGATGAGCAGGGCAACCCCATTCCGGAAGCGGAAAAGGTAATCTGCACCATCTGCGGAAATCCCGTTCGCAAGAATACCATTGTGCGACGTGGGATTTGTCCTCTCTGCTTCCGTCAGCTTGCCAAGAATGTAGGCATGAATGCTACGAAGTTGGAAAGCCTTACGGATGAGGAGTTCGACATCGTAACTGGTGAAGAGCTGAGCCGTCGCCGTCATCTGGAAGAGTACAAAGCCAGCCGTATTCTTACCGATGAGCAGTTCAAGGCGATGGAAGGCACGATTATCCCCGTTAAGGAAGTCTTTGCTGCCGCTAAAGCTGCGGGATACGGCCCAGGTCGTGTCGCTCAAGCAATGGGTGGCGATCGCTTCCGGCACGAGCCTCTGGGTGGTTTTGACTCGGTGTGGACGCCCTACTTCGTAGGCGCACGCAAGGGATGGTACTTCAACATCGATATTCTCAATCACTTCGATGACCTTGCCAAGCCTGTGAAGGAAAAGAAAGCCAAGAGCGCAGGAACCCGTTCGGCAGGAGCAGGTCGTAAGGGAGCTCGTGGTGCAGCCATGACGCCAGTCGTGGAAGGTGACGAGGAAATCACTGCATTTATGGAGACTGAGGATTGGCAAGAAACAGATGAGGTTTACGAAGAAGAGCAGGATGAGGATTACGTCGACGAAGTAGAAGAGCAGGTTTAATCTTCACACTAAACTGGAATCCCTGGAGCAATCCAGGGATTTCTTTATTTGTAGGGCAAATTGCCTATCTTAACTTTCTTGACCAGAGCAAGTCGTAAAACTGCTCAGGAGAATATACCATGAACTGCAATTTTGACATCCTGATCAACCAGCTTGAGAAGCGTGCTGCCGAGTCCCGAGCGCAGATTGGCAAAACCCGCACCAAGTTGGAAAGTCATGAGTTGAAGGGCGAAGTCTATGCCATCAACGAGGTGATCTATATGGTCAAGGAATTTGCCAAAGCACAGGAGAACGGCAATGGATCCGCAAGTTCGGTGGAACCTGTGGATGCTGCTGCATCTTAGTCTTTGGGTTGGTTTGATGGTAATTGTACTTTTGAAGATCTGGAGTGGATCATGAACAAAGAAGAGCAGAAGAAACTGCTAGAAGAATTGGAAAAGCGTAAAGCTGAGATTCTGGCAGAGCAGATCAAAGAAACTTTCGCTTATAAGAAAGGCTTGAATACAGGAGCTATCCTTGGAATCAATGATGCCATTAAATTGATCAAGGAAGCAACTAAGTAGAGTCCGGCCCCACATCCCCAGGAGCAATCCTGGGGATTTTTTTTGATCTTATCCTATTAGAATGAATCCTGGGGTACTGATAGGAAAGTCGATCAGACCTAAAAGGCTCAGAAGCCATAAGATCAGAACCAAGACCACCACCCCCAATGATATCAGACGCCAGGGTGGGGGAAATCCACGAGAGAGATACTCGATTCCCGTCACCAATAAGATTCCGATAATGATGTAAATAATCCAGGTTCCCATAGCAGATTTCCCCTATCAGATCAGCAACTTCACAACTTCAGATCTTGAGATCTTGATCTTCAATCCCCACCAAAAGCAGATTTTGATTTTCAGATCAGACGTCTGTTCGCAATCTTGCAATCGTAGCCATGCGTTCCGGCGTCAGAAATTCTTTGAGATCATTGCTAATATATACGATCTCCAGCGCATCGTTGCCAAAGACAGGTGCGCCTCCCCGCTGCTCAAAACTGGCTGACCAACGGCGAAGCTGTTCATCGGCTTGCGCCAAAATGGTTAAGGCCGACTGTCCTGTATTTAAGAACTGGTCAATTTGAGGCTGTTCCATAGAAGCTATCTCCTAAACTTTAAGTGGTTTCATAGCAGAAATTGACGTACAGTACCGATGAATTGGTAAAAGCGGCATTGGTAAGATTGGCTGCAACGCCGTTGGTAATGAGTTGCAGAATTAGATCAGTAGTGTTGTGGACAGTAATAGCGACTATTGTTCCTGTAAAACTCATCCCGCCCATAGCAAGAGTGGCTGGCGGTCGAAAATTGAAGAGGTTGAGGGTAGGAAAGGGCAAATTTGCGACGGTGGCATTGCCGACCGAACTTCCTACGTTTGAAAGACGAAGGGTCGCCCAAACGGTCACCATCTTGTTGACTCGAATAAAGCGACCGATCAAGCCCTGTGACGCATAGGTCAGACCGTTGGATGCGCCGCCAAACTGCAAGGCCGGAGTCCATGTTCCTTCTTCGTAATAATTCAGTGTTGTTGGGGAAGCCCCTAGTTTGATCCCCGCACTAAACGTAGCGAGTGCCGTATAGCTCTGTGCAGTACCCAGACGAGCAACATCTAAATAGTGAATCCCACTTCCTTTGATCGTGTTGTCATCGTGGAATTGCGGTAGATGACCGACAGTAGTCAGTGTGCCGATGCGCTTCACCATATCCGTACCCATTAGATTCAGGCGACTGATGCGCTTATCTCTATTGACCACGTCGGACGTATCGCTGACTAGGAACATATCGGCATTATCTATGGTGGTCAGTTCCGACAGATCACGAACTGTACTTGGCATCCTAGCCTCCCGTTCCGTTCCTCTGAAGTTCCTTCGTATCTCGTACTTCTTCTCTCACAGCTTCCGGCCCCACAATCGCAGGGGTAGGAGAAGCTTCAGGTGGGAAGTTCCGCACAAAGCACATCAACTGCTCATCAAAACGCCATTGCCCATCATCAAATGTGATCTTATGCTCTAACCCACAGTAACGCAGGAAGGCATTAGCGTTCATCTGTGCCGCATCGAATTCTTTCTGTGCGGATTCAATCTGCGCTTCCATGATACTTTTAGAAGCATCTAACTTCGCATTTGCAACTCGCATATCAGCGATCAGTTGCATCAGATGCTGCCGTTGCGCTTCCGATAGTGGTCGTCCTACTTCTTGCTTACTCATGCTCTCTCCTATAAGGGTTCAAGTAATATCTTTGACCAAAAGTTGGTTGCTGTACAGATATAGAGATATGTTCCATTCCAACAAATTTCCCCTACGTTCCCAGTCGATGTGCGACTGGGAGGTGTTCTACTTCCGGCAATTCTGAATGTATTGCCTGAGTTGATCATAGAAGCAGCGATCATCGAGACGCCAGCCGTTATATTGCCGTTGAAGGAAAGTGTTCCGGTAGACCCCACATAATCCAATGTATTGCCATAGCTACTTCCTTCAAAGCGCATGGCGGTGAAGCTTCCTATCGATTGCTTGGCGACGAACACATCAGATTCTAAATTGATGAAACTGCCATAAGTACCACTTAGTCTGCTAGAAGTAAGCCAGTCTGTGCCGTCTGGACTCCAGTAGGCTCCTATATCTACCACACGAGTTGGTACTGTGGGATGCTCTATATAAAAGACAGTCCCCGTACCAGACGGGATCAATTTTAGAGGTTCCGTAAACTTGGCGATGAAGTTATTGCCATCCCACTTGAAGTAATTCGCACTATCTCCTAGAGCAAATTTATAGGCACTTACAGAGCCTGAGGTATCCCACCCCACGAAGAAGCCAGCCACCGCAGATGAATAGGTGCTTTTAGTAGATGAATATATCTTTGCTGCCGTACTGTTCATGTTGAGATAGCCAGTTACCGAGAGATTACCAGTAGTAGCCTTGACAGCTTGTAGATTAGCCGCAGTCAACCTGTCTGCATTTAACGTATTCGCCGTAATCTTATCTCCGTGTATCGTAGAGCCTGAGATTCTATCGCCATGTACGGAATTCGCCAGGATTTCTGTACCTGTAATGCTGTTGGCATGGATATGATTGCCTGAGATAATCACACCACCGTAGGTCATCCTAACGGAAGTGTGTGATTCACCACGCTCTGCTACGCCGATAATGACGCCATTAGCCGGAACAGCGGTAGATGTTGTCGTTCCCCATAATGGAGTAGCAGCAGCTTCCCCAGGAACTACCCAAAAATAACCTCTTGCTCCTACAGTATCTATATTATGAAAATAAACAGATGTAGAGGCTGGTACTACTCTGGTCGTATTGTTGGCGAACCGTATGGTCATCGCGGGCCAGGTAATCTTGCCGTTGGTATTTGGATCAGCTACCAAAGCACCGCTACAAGATACGATGGTGTTCTTGTACACATCTTTGGTTGCCAGGTCGACAGCTTCAACAACTGCATCATCCACCATAGTGACAGTAGAATTGAAGAAGTTAGCATCCACTTTATCTGCACTGATGGTTCCACCATTGATCTGTGTAGCTGTGATGCTTCCTGCCACGATGCTATTGCCCGAGATGACCACGCCACCATAGACCATCGTCACGGATGATGCTGTGGTTTGCCGTTCTCCAACGGCGATGATAATGTTCCCAACGGGAACACCAGAAACTCCCGTAAGAGCTTCATGTATTTCCATTGCAGTAGATGAGAGATTTGGGTCTATGCTGAAATAAACTCTAGCAGTAGATGCTGTAGCAAGCATATTATAGGGAGAACCAACTGTTGTGATAGAAGATGTTCTTCCGGTCTTATATCTAACAGTAAGAGCCGGCCACGAGAACCTACCGACTACAGGCGTAGGAACTGTGCCATCCGCAGAAATTTTGCCAGACATCCCCACAATGGTATCTATATCTACCGCTGCAATCGCGGCATTGGTAGCATTATCTTCCACATCATCAAAGACATTATCTGCAAGCTCATCCGTTCCGACGGCATTTAACGCTATAAGACCTGCTGTAATAGAACGTGCTTTGATCTGGGTTGCCGTAATGCTATCAGCAATGATGTTGCTACCAGAGATGATGACGCCACCATTAACCATTACAGCGGTAGCCGCTTCCGGCCCCGACTGGCAGACGGCAATTACAACAGCGTTGGATGGCAAGGTGTCAATCGCTGCTTCCAGCGGGTCATACCAGAGCATAGCAACCGTAGCATTGGATGTTCTGTTCAGAACATAAGCATATTCCAATCCCGTGATCGTACGACTTCCTGCTGTTACCGTGATGACCACGCCATTTGCCAACGTAACTTTCAGATTATTACCTACGCCACCCCAGGATACTGAATTCGTAGCCGCTTGCCCTTCTATTCTAGCCGCCGAAAGAAGGACTCCCTCGATACGCTGTATCTTCGTACCGTTGATGGTACTGAGTGTGTTCACATCAATTTCGTTAGCGGTCACTGCTCCGGCAGCAAGCCATCCTGTATCTATCGCATTGGCAGCGATGTTGCTGGCTAAGATGCTACCTGTGAAAATGTTTGCGCCTGTGATGTAGGTGCTACCTACAATCACGTTGATGGAAGCCTTCGCCGTTGATGCCTGACTAGTTCCTACATCTGCTACAGCAATCACCACATAGCTCGCCTGAATCAAAGAAGCTGCACTTTGAACGGGAACAAGGGTGAGATTTCCAGCTTGATTAAGATCTACATACAGATAGGTACGGCCCACAGGTAGCGTGATACCACCCGCTACGCTGTTCGTGATCGTGCGAGACGTTTGATTGGCAAAGTAAGCCTTTGAACTACTCCATGCGACCTTATTGTAGGCAGCACTAGACCATACACCATCTACAGCGATCATGCGACGGCTATCAGCATAGGAGTTATTGGCTACTGGAATCTTGGCGATTTCAGTTGTGGTGAAGGTGTTGGCTGTCGTGACAGCCTCTCCCATCTTGCCATCTACATAGGTCGTAGTGGCATATCCGGCCCCACCACCCACTTGCAGACTACCAGATACTAACAACGTTCCGGCAGAAGCATCCCAGTGTAGATAGTGCGTCCCTGCTCGATTACCAATGTACACATCCCCTTCTTCGGGGTCACCTGCGGTGGTGATGACCTCAAATCCTCTGGTAGAAGGTTGTCCCACATTCTTGCCGAGCTTGAAGTTGCCGTTCTGATCCCACTCACCCGTAAGATTTGCTCCGTTGTGCATACGGATTACGCCACGATAGAGATCAACACCTTCTCCAGAAGCCACGAAGTAGGAACTGTTGGGATCAGAAAGATTAGGGCCAGCTAACAGACCAAAGCGACTGATGCCAGCAATTCCAGGAATCCCCACACCGGAAAGTTGTCCGAGACGTACATGCGGGATGATAGCCCCTGCCAATCCTGACCAGGGCTGCTCACCAGTTGTGAAGATATCGATGTACGGAGTATCTTCCCCTACGACATCCCCTTCATCTCGCCAATCTGAGGTCATCAGAATTGCGCCATCGCCAGGTCTGCCGTAGGTCACAATGGCTGTACCCTTCGGAATCACGCAATCACTACCGCTTTTCTTGTTGACACTGTAGATGCCGTACTCTTCGTTGCTGGCATCTCCCTGATTGACCTCCAACCACACATCAGCCAATCGTACAATCTTGCCTTGACCGTCATAGACGGGATTGTCATGGTTGTAGATTTCAGTTTTTACTCTAAGAATTTCTCCTGGCTGGAAGTAGATAGCTGGTCCCGAAGGGGGATGATTTAGTTTGAGGAAGTTTCCAGCAGAGAAAGTACGAAGCGTGTTACCTGTAAAAGTAGGACTGGTCGTCACGATTTCCAGTGGCCCTTCGCCATCTGGTATGATGCTGTTGTTATCTACCCAAAGCTCGCTTTCCCCGATACCTGCACTACTGATAACCGTATCCTCAAAGAAGGTTGCCGCCGTTGCCACCATGAAGGTTCCACCTGTGGCATGGATTTCATCTTTGACGAAGACAGTAGCATGAAGCTCACCTCTGGCCCAGATGTTGTTGAACTCGGCATTGCCAGTATGGGATATCTGCCAACCTGTAAGACCGCTGACAAAACCAGGATTACCGCTTGCTAGATTTCCTACTGAATCCAATACAATAAGCTCTTGCCCTACAGAATCTTCTACCCGCCAGATACGGCCCCGCTGTCCTGCTTTCTGCCGTAGACGTTGCGTGATATCATCTAAGTTATCTACCAACACATCCAATGCAGCAGCACCAACCAAGTTCTCGGGAACTGTATTGATTCCTATACGATCATTTGCTGCATCTATAACCAATAAGTTAGTATCAAAGATAAAGCCACCATTAAGATCGGTAGCCATTATTGCTTCATTAGGGCCAGGATCACTAGAAGTAGCAACGTGATGATAATGCGTATCATCAATGAGAATACTTTCTGAGTATACAGTAAGATCTCCTGGTTCACCAAGCTCTAGCTTGCCGGAAGAAAGGTTATAGCGAAGACCTGAATTTGGCTCTAGCTCTACTACTAAATTATTCTGACCATCATGTCCCATACCATATACATTAGGACTAATCAGTTCCACTACATCTACAGCTACGGCCCCCTCACTGATATTGATGCCGTCGCCATCTCCGATAAACAACCCACCTTCAGCATCAAATTGTAAGCCGTCTAATTCAATAGTAGATAGCTTCACTTCCAAGTGATCATCGTAAACGAGGATACCATTACCCCCACCCACGTAGATTCCACCATAGCTACCGTAACCCATTCCGGCAGGAGGATATTCTGAGAATAGAACTTTGAAGTTGTTGCTGCCGTCATTGACAAGCCCCAATCCCATAAGCTCATCTACTACAACATCAGTGACGTTGCCCGTAGTTAGCAAGCCATCCCCATCCGAAAATACTAATCCACCACTACCGTCAAAATCTAATCCACTATTTGTACCTAATTTAACTTCCAGATCACCTCCTACATCAGTAAGACCAGCCATAGGATTGTAGATCTGCGACACGTTCACCTTAACGGTAGAACCGCTAATCGTGATCCCATCCCCTTCACCTACTCTCAGACCACTAGAATCTACGCTAAGACCGCTGGCCGTAGAATGAAGGTTAATTCTAAGCCCTGTATGTCCTACAAGATCAGCTTCAATACCGCCATTAACGCTGGCAAGGACGCCGATACCTGTGGAATCTACAATAATACCACGATCTGTATTTGCTTTAGCATTGATGACATTACCAGAGAACTGGATACCATTCCCAGGAAGATAAGATCCACCCCCTTCGCCATAACCACCTGGAAGAAGCGGCTTAAAGGTTCCCGAAGCTACATCCCAAGTAGGTACTTCACCATTATCCCAATCATTGGGATCTACTTCTTCCAAATCAAAGAAGCTGGTGACGCCACCCCCACCCCCATTTCCATTTCCTGTGCCGCCTTGATAGCTGGCGGCTTCAAAAATGACAAGCTCACCAAGTTCACGGCGCATCTTAACTTGCTGGAAAAGGGTACGAGCAACACCTACTTTATCTTTGGCGATGTTAAGACCTTGATCGCCAAGATCACCTACGGATACGTACACATAGCCAGGACGACCACGCACTTCAATATCTTCTACTGTGCCGTTCTGTCTGCCTAATCTACCATAGATCGTAGTACGTACATTGCTGCGTTCCCAGATACGATCTAAGGCTTTTAAGATCTCAGATTCGCTCATACAGTCCCTTCTTCTGGTACGTCCGGCCACAAGATTACTTCAATAGCAGGATAACCACTGGTTTCCATTTCCCATGTTATAGTAATAGTACGAGTTAATCCTGTATCTGTATAATCATACTGAATATTAAGTTCAGTGACTACACCCCGTAGTTGGGAGAAACCAGTAGCTTCACGGATAGGATGAAAAGCATCGCCAATAGTAAGATGCAGCCACTTGGCTTCCCCTACATCTACATCAGGATCTAAGAGGGTATAGGGCATCGTAATCGTAAAAGGTTCATACGGTCTATTTAGCTTGGCAAAGCGATGACCTTCGGTAACTTGCAGATCATAGGCATTGAACGTAATCATCTCCCCTGTTTCGATCAGTTGCTCACCCTGTCCGTACTGCGTACTAGCGGCAACACAGGCTATGACCGTTAGAGTTTCAATGTCATCTACCATGACGTAGCCATGAGATGAGATCAAGGATTTAGTTTGAATTTGCCCAATCTTGGGCTGATGAGAATAGCTCCACGTGATGCTCGTCCACATGGAATCTGTGATGCCATCCATCACAGCAGTAGGGCGATCTATCGTATTTATCAAACTAAGATCAGGGATCATCTTCAACTGTCCCCGCCGATTGCAAACCATGCGATAATCTGGGGACACTCTAGCGGCAAGCTCTTGTATCTGCGCCGAAACATTCTGCTTATCACTACCCAAAACGGTGAAGTCGAATACGGCAAGACTGTGGGTATAGTCATAGAAATCAGCTACTTCCAGCACCGTTGAATGGAAGTGCAGCAAGAACCAGATATAATACAAGATGTTAGCAAATTGACTCTCAGCCCAATCTGTTCCTACGGTAGCCGCATACTCCATAACCATCGTGAAGCCAGGTAGAGTTGTCAGACGTTTACCCGCATCGTAGAAGCGCAATTTAGTATCATCGAAAGTTGCCGTAGCTTCTGCGCTCAGGTTCACTTCATCTGATTGATGCCATCCTATAAAGAGCATGTGACGGCGCATCAAGGGAACATACACAACATCATCATCCCACAGCATAATTAGGAAGCCATCATAATAAGTAGTGCGAGGAAGGTCATTGGGTAAATCTATGATTAACTCTTGCCCAATGGAATCCTGTGTATGCGAAGTAATCTTAAATTTAGTAGTGGATAGATCATTGGCAGGATCACGGGCAAAGATGGGAATCTTCTGAGTTTCAGAGTGGTTCAATCCCCAATTATGTACCGTAAGATACACGTAATAAAAGCCAGGAAGAAAGCGCACCGTGACCGTAGGGGTAGTGATGCTGCCAGATACCACCAATGCAGTTCCAGGAAATTCCCAAATAAAGTTCTGAGGAACAGATACGGCGGGAGACATAGCTAAGTCATGGATCCAAGATTGTGCATCAAAAGCTACTTCTAGCCTACCTGTTACAGGATCTATTGTTCCTGCCGTCCCTGGCCCACCGTTGGGAACGGCAGCGGGTTTGCCGTTGTTCAGCAAAGAACCAATATCATCATCCTTCCACATTGCACCACCAGACATAGAGGGAATCTTCGCCCATACACGGTAATCTTCCAACACCGTGATGTAAGAATTATCTACGATATTCGCTTCCCCAATACCTGCACCTTGTGAGTAGCTATTTACGTGCATCTGCGTAGTAGGAAAGTCTGGATCCATGTATCTGTAACGTAGTGTGCCGTAATCATTTTTATCTGGCGCAGAACCTATCAGTACCGTCATGCTCTCTTTGAGCAGAGTTACATTGCCCACCGTCACTGTATCAAATTGCAGAGTAGGTTGTGGATACACAAGACCAGCCGGATTCTGATTCATCCTGGCTCGCATGATGACTTTGGGTTTGTTCATGTAAAGACGTAGAGTCACGGCAGAACCGCCAAGTTTCTAATGACGATGGTAATGTTACGAGCAAAATAGTTTTCCCAATTAGCTTCTGGCCGGATCGCTATGCCATTGTATCTTTTATATACGTAGAGCTGATTACGTGTGTTGATGGTTACAGCAACAGATGAAGCGGTCATTAATCCCATTGGCGTTAGGATGGAAGATAGCTGTGCGGCATCTTCCACTACATTATAAACCCACTCTACATATAATCCTTGATCCAGTACAGAACCATCTCCCATAAAGAACCTACGGGTGACCTGAACACCAGGACTCATAGGTTGTGGCTTCATCAAAGCCAGAGAAGCTAATGCAATATCATGACCTAAAGCTACACGATAGTCGCTCATCCTACTTGTGCTACCTTCCTCAGAACTTGCAACAATCGTGTTTCAAATTCAGTTCCCAAACTAGCAGTAGACATGCCGGGTGGAGCATGGATCACAATCGCACCTTGATCTACTCGTATGTTGGAAGTCTTCGATACGGCCCCACCTGTCATGGAAGAAGGTGTGATGGTATAAGTAGTACCTTCACCTTTGACTATAACATCGTCCGTTACGCTACTTCCCGTTAATACATTGCGCTCAACCTTTGCATCCTGCGGTTTGGGCAAAGCATCAATCACAGTTTGCTGGTCTGAGATTTCACCCGTAAGCCCTAAGATGGTAGCATTTACTGCATCAAGAGCTTTCTGCAACGGCCCCAAATCAGCTCCAATTGCAATAGCTTCTTGCTGCTGAGCTTTAATATCAGCGGCACGCTGCTCTGCGGTTAGTCTTCTATCTTCCAGCAAAAACTTCTTATGTTCTGCAAGTGCAATCGCTTGAGCACGCTTTTCCGCCATTGTCCATTCTTGATTGTCATAGCCCATTTCCAACATTCTAGCTTTGTGGGCCGTTTCCAGTTCGGTCAGTTCCTGACCAGCGTGGGTTCCAATTTGCGTGATACGCTCCCCATGCACCCTATCCATTTCCAATAGTTGTGCATTGTGCTGTGTTTCATCTTTGCCTAATCTAATCCCACGATCAATATCTTCTTCTGACTGGCGCAGGATATGGGCATCCTTCATATCCTGTAAACGTTCAGCATCTTCTAGATCTTGTTCATGCAATCTTTCTGCGGCAGCAGCTTGCTGATCTGCGAGTTGCAGAGCATGGGCTTCGTTGGCATCCTTTACTCTTTCCTGATGCGCTTTGTTCTGCTCTTCAATTTCGTCTGCTAAATTTTCTTTTATTTCAGATAGGGTTTCAGCGTGCGCTTCCGCATTTTCGGCTAATTCTTCAGTGAGCTTTTCTTTTTCCTTCGCGATAGCCAGAGCTTGATCTTCCTCTGCTTGCCGCTTCTTACGTGCGTAAGATTTTTGTTCAGCGTATACGGCAGCAGCATCAAGATGAGAAGCAGCATCGAGTATGGCGTCATTGTGTTCTTCAGCGGCACGTTTCTGTTGTCGCTTGAAGTCCTCTTCCATTTCAAGGATTTGCTTGCCGCTATCTTCCCTAGCTTCGGCTTGCTTCTCGTTGAAGTCTTCAATGGCTTCTTCGGTACGTTCGGCGGCATCCTTACGGGAATCTGCAATATTTTCTTCTAAGTCTTCTTGATATTTAGCAAGCTGTCGATTATGATCCCGATTTGCACGAGCAATAGATTTGGCTAAGTCTTCCTGTACATCCAGTCTATCCTTCGCCATATCCCGTTCAGCATCAGCCAGATCTGCCGCAAAGTGGGCATTATCTCTAGCACGCTGACGAGCAAAATCTGCCGCTTCTTCGGTAAGATTCTGCTGATAATCTCGTTCTAAATTATTTCTGGATTGGAAGTAACTACGGTTCTCGGCCAGCGCATCTGAGTTAGCTTGCGCCATGATTGCATTGCGCTCGGTAGTGAAGCTAATCATCTCATCTATTTGGTCTGCCGTTGGGCCTTTGGCTTTTCCTGCCATAGCGTAGGGATCATTACTCAAGCCCATTGTAGGAGAAAGCCCACCCGTATCTAGCATATGTTGAGCGTTCAAAGCGGCTACAGAACGGCCAGCCTTCAAAAGATTCTCATTCACTTTTGCAAAGGCATCTGCTAATTGCTCTGCGGTCGGTACGGCCCCCAAGACTGCGGAATTAAAATTCCCAGCCTCTAGATTAGCCTTTTCCATCTCATGACCGAGTTTGATGGCTTGCGCTTCCGCTAGACTGTGAGAACCTTTTTGCCCTTCCCAAATACCACCAGGAACATCTCCCGTTCTGCGGATTTCATTGGGAGTTACTCTGTTGATAGCATCTGCGGCGGCTTGTATTTTATTAACATCTTTGTTCAAGAAAGCTGAAATGTTATCAATCGGAACCTTAAAAGCCTGAGCAATTGCCAGACCTAGATCTTCATAGTCAGCGGCTAACTTCTCGGTTGCCGTAGCTTGTCCGGCGGCACTATCTGCCAATGCACCATAGCGTTCTTCAGCATGTTCCAGCACAGCGTTCTGATAGGCTTGCTGTTTGGTCAGAGATGAATTTGCATCCATCATTTCTTCTTGCTTTTCACGCACTACATCATACTGTAAGCCAAGCTGATCCAAACGCTGACCACGTTGCGTGAACATCTCCAAGATTAAATCATTTTGTACCGCATCAGGATCCCTACCTGTTGCCAATGAGATCCCACGAATTCCCTTAGCAGCTTTTTGAAGCTCGTCGGAAGTATCGGCAAAGCCTACGCTAAGGAGCTTGGTGACGCCTTCCAGTTGCTTCTGCTTCCCTAGCACACCACCCGTAGCTTCATCGTATTCTGTCAGGAAACGATTAACTTGGGATTGGCTTCCGGCTAAGGTTCTGGCCGCAACAGCTTGACGAGCATAAGCAGCGGTCATCGCATCGGCAGCAGCAGCCGCATCTACCATGCTCTTTACAATAGCTGTAATCTGCCCTACTATCTGACCTCCAACAAATCCTCCTGCGCCTAATCCAACCAAGCCACCTAACAATCCAGCCGCACCACCACCCGCTAAGGCTTTACCGACCGTCCCTGCCCCTTGCAAAAGACCGCTAGTACCCCATGCCGCACCCCAACCACCACCACCACCACCACCACCACCACGCCCACCACCACCACCCGCTTGACGCTGTTGTGCTAACGCCATGCGATTCTGTTGCTGGAAAGCTGCTACCGCAATACGTTGCTGATGATTCTGTAATGATATCGCTTGTGCCGCCGCCGCTTGAGCAGCTTTGCTATTAGAATTGATAATCGCTGTCTGCACCTTGCCTGTTGCGATAATAGAATTCTGAATAGTTTTCTGAGTTGCTACAGCTACCTTCGCATTAGCTGTGTGTGCCGCTGTCGTACTCTTAGCAGCTTGCATCTGCTGCTGATGTACGATGGTATTGCCTTGCAGAATAATCTTATTAGCTTGATTATTGTTGGCTACACGGATACGCTGATTAGCTGTATTGGTAGCTGTAAGACGTCGCTGATTACCTTCTATCTTAATAGTAGCTTGGTCTGAAAGAGCAATAGCCGCTTTGGAATCTGCTTTAGCCTGTAAGATAGCAACGCTCTTATTGGTATCTGCTTTAGCAACACGTACCTTAGCATCTGCTTGAGCCTTCGCTGTGGCGGCACGCATCTGCTCCAGATTAGTTTTGGCATTGGCAATCATAACCTGTAGGCTACGATATACCAACTTCACAGAAGCATCGGCTTCAGACATGCTCTTCTTGACACTATTGCCAAGAGCCGTCATGTCGATGATAGCTTGCTTGGAATCAGTAGTATCAATTACAAATTTAATTTTGGGATTTTCACCACCACCAAAGTCATCACTCATTAGCTTGGTTTATACTCCCATTTCTTAACTCGGCTTCCATGCTCACCCGCCAATGCTAATACGGCAGCAAGACCACCACCCGCAAATGGATCATTGCTTCTACCTTTTGCTACCTCATCTTTATCTGTAGGTAGCTTGAAGCTACTATCCAAAAGCTGATGAAGCGTATACTTCTGCTTCCATTCCTTCTTATCCCCCATACCAACTTCAATGCGTTCCTGCACAGCGTTCTCTATGATGTTACCAAAGGTCACTACGGCAGCATCAAATAGATAGGCTACTAGGGGATCTTCTACGCATAGCAGTTCAGACGGTCGGCTGTGGGTCTGCTGCACCGTCTGCCACAACGTCCACATCTGATGGCGGTTGGTAACGAAACCTATGCAATGCTTCGGAAGGTGCGAACACCAGCCGGAAGATGTAGGCTCTATCAGACAAGTCAATGTCATCGATAGATATTTCATTGTCTTTTGTGGGATTATCTACAACCTTCGGTTCCACCATTCCGGCCACACACACTACTCGCAAGGACTCCAGCATCGCCATTGCTTCCTCTGGCGTTTCTGAATCTGAGAGGAACTTCTCAAATTTATTATCCTCGCCCTTGCCATAGATTTCTTCTAGCAACAAGGTAGTCAAGACCTGCGGAATCTTCCCCAACTTCAATAGTTGGTCTGGCCGTACTGTGCGAATCCGCACAATATAACCACCGTAGGGGAGCTGAACCAACTCCCCCCGTTCACGTTTGTTGCGCCATTCCAAACCAGAACTTACGGGCAATTCGTTCTCGTTCATAATATCTCCTACTAAGTTGCGACGAGTCCTGCGGGCGGGAAGTTGCCAATCGGCACATCGGTAGGATGGGTGATAACGTTGATCGCACCCCAGTCCTCATCATCTACAATCTGCATAGTGACTTCGGGAATTGTGAACGCACCATATTCCATCTGCGCCAGCGTAAAACCAGATGTAATCTTGGTCTTGGGTAAGAAGAGCCAGGTATCCCCTGATTCCGCTGAAAGTGCCTTGAGGATGATTCCCACATAGGGCATCTTTTGACCACCCGCAATACGGATGCTCTTCATGCTAGAAGTACCTGAAGTCACGGTACGGCCTGTCAGAACAGCAAGCATATCCAAATTCAAACCACCCCATCGCAACTGCAACGTACCACCGATAGAAGCAGCCGAGATTGCGGTCTGGGTGTCATCCCCCGTTAAGATAGCGGAGATGACTTCCATTGCTACATTTCCCATTTGGATAGACATAATGTCTGTGCCACCGATAGGCGTATAGCTTGTGACGCCAGCGGTAGAACTCCACGTAGCAATCTTCCCATCATTAAGTCCAAATTGTGGTGATCCTTGATCGAACGGCATTATCCTGGTCCTTCCTCTCCAAATGTGGCAAGTTTCAAGTTCACAAGTCTTTGCATACTCTTACGAATTCTTGGCCCCCAATAATCACGAGCATGGGTAAGAATAGCGTAACGTCCCTGATGTGCTAGTTCTAACCAGATGGTATAATGCAGCTCTGGATTATGTTGTAATACAATCGTACCGATAGGGCCAGAAGAGGGATCAACCCAACCCTTCAAACCTTCACGAGCTTTACCTGTACGATCTGTCCAGGGTGCATTATCTTTCGCCCACCGTTCCATTTCAGCAGCTTGTTCTATTGCTACATATCTACCCGACTGGAAGGTCGCTTGTAAGAACAGCTCTGTAGTCTCCCCCATTTTGGTTAGAGATTTGGGATTCTCTACGTACACGCCGGATCGCCCCGCCATCATATCCTCCTTGCTCATGGATCAACTCTATGAGTCCGGCAGCAGCATCTCTGTAGGTTTGATGTCCCGATAGCCAAGCTCTTGCTTCCTTGCCTATCAGCGCAGCTTTATCGGGCGCATGATAGCAGAACTGCATAGCATCTGCTACCTTATGCTCATCCGCTACCATCCACTCCCCGCTATCTCCCCGACCAGACGGCAACACAGGCTTAATTTTACCGCCTCGCACGATGATGGCCCACTTATTCGTATTGCCGTCATCCAACCCTGCGTACTGTTGCACAATCACGGGGAGGCCCGTCATCGCAGCTTCACGGTGTGGCATCCCCCATCCTTCGCAACGGGAAGGCAATGCAAGACAATCCCCTTGTGCGTAAAAGTCAGCCATGTCCTCATAGATCCCTATATCAATTACAATGCGAGGATCCCAATCCTTTGCCCTGCGTAGAAGTTGCAACAACGGATTGCCTCTCGGAGTGCTTTTAATGATGAGTCGTACATTTTCCTCACCATGACTCTTGCTGCCGAAGGCTTTATAGAAAGCCCCATAAACTTCCTGCCAACCCTTACGGGTTCCTCGATCTGCTATGGTAAGGAAGGTGTAGGGTCTTTCAGGACTCTGCTTCACTGCAAGAAATTCATCTGGATCTGTACCCAACGGCACAACCGATATAGGAACCTTCACGCCACTATTGGTAAAGGCTTCCAAGTTATGCTGACACGGCACAAGAATCCTATCAAAACCACAACGATTCAATAGCTTTACCGTACTCTTGG
>Ga0208185_1000236_pt1 | contig 32601 bp, 24 predicted proteins | sample EasRivMeERMLT700_FD_187532 | JGI IMG/M metagenome (GOLD analysis project Ga0208185, IMG submission 187532) | Soil microbial communities from meander-bound floodplain in the East River, Colorado, USA - East River MetaG ERMLT700 (SPAdes) (version 2) | ecosystem: Environmental > Terrestrial > Soil... | reverse complement strand
GTCAATCAGCCCGAAGTTGCCGTACCACCGGCGGAAATACCCGACGTCCACCGATACGCGGGGCAGCACCTCGTGCTGCACGCTCGTGGCGAACTCCCAGTTGAAGGGGCGGTTCCCCCATCCGGTGACGGCATTGGGGTCGTAGGTCGTGCTGGGGCTGGCCTTACCGAAGTTCGGGTCGTTCAAGGCGCCGCATTCGCCGTTGGCCACTGCGCTCGTGAGATCGCAATCGGGGATGAAATTTCGGTTGGCGTCGCCCCACGTCCGCGTGGTGCTGTGGACGACTCTGTTGTAGGGAGCCTGCGTTCCGTACGTGAAGGCAGGTCCGTCCGAGCCGATGAGATATTTGTTGAGGCTGACCTTGACGGCGGTCTTGCCGGTCCCGAACACGTCGTACGCGACGCCCATCCTCGGCGTGATGTCCTTCCAGTTCGAGTTCGGCGTCTTGGGAAGCGTGAAGTTGCGAGTGGGCGCGAACTGTATGGGCCCGTACGTCTCTTCCGGAAAACTACTCTTGAACGTGTCGAATCTCACACCGCCCGTCACCGTGAGGCGGTCGACCGTCCATCTGTCCTGGGCGTAGATGCCGAGGTCGTGGTCCAGGTTCCAGCCATCGTGGTACGGCGTTGCGTACAGGGTGATCAGATTAGGCATGCCGTTATTGAACCGGTAGTACCGGTTCTGGCGCCCGTTCAGGAACAACAGGGCATCGATGTCGCCCTTTCCGTTATTGAAGCCGACCTTGAGGGCGTGCGCGCCGGTGATATACGACGCCGCCACCCGATAGCGCCAATCGTGCTGCCAGCGATCGGCGAATCCGGCCGGGCGCAGCTTGTAGTTGATCTGACTCGATTGCTCGAGGACGCCGATGACATCCGGATCTGTCCCGTCGTAGGGGAACCAGCCCCACCGATGGTACTGGTGGAACGCGCCCGCCTCGAGCAGCAGTCGTGTGGTCAGCGGTGACGTCCATTCGGTTGTCATCATGTGGTGCGGCCACCCCCAATGGTTGTCGAAGCCAGGCGACGTGGTCGCGCGGATGGCCGACGGGCACGTACACATGTGCTCTTTCGCGAAGGAGAACCCGAATTTGTTCTTCTGTGTGGCCTGCCAGGTCAAGCGGACGTTGCCTTCATTCCACATCCCGTCGTTGGAGATCCGATGGTTCGCGTCCTGGTTCAGCGTCCACACGTTCGGATCGTTGTAGGTGGTGTCGAAGAACATTCCGCCCACCCAGTTTTGCGCGATCTGCATTCGGTGCGATACGTAGAACCACAGCTTGTCCTTGACGATCGGCCCGCCGAATGCCGGATTGAGATCCGCGACTTTCCTGATGGCGTTCGGGGTGGTGAAGCCCCGGGTCTTCAAATCGTCATTGAAGTTGCTGCTCTGCATCGACTCGTTCGCGAACGACGCGAACACGAGACCCCTGAAGGTGTTGCCGCCCTCCTTGGGAATCAGGTTGACCCGCACGCCCCCCTCCGCCGCCTCGGCCGAGACACCGGAGCTGTCAATCGTCACTTCCTGCGTGCTGCCCATGTTCGGAACGTAGGGCGTATTGTTCACGCCAGCCGACAGCATCAGTGAGAGGCCGTTCATCGTGGTTCGCTGGTCGAGGCCCCGGCCGCCGTGCGATGCCAACTGGGAGACGGCATTGCCGCTGCTTCCCCCGACATCCTGCGTGCCTACGCCGTTGAGGGTGAGACCGCCTGAGACGCTGACGCCGGGGAGCAGGACACCCAGGTTCTGAATGAGCCGGCCTGATGGAATAGCGTCGATGACATCGTGGTCCAGCACCTGTTGACGCGTGGTGCTTTGGATGTCGACGATCGGCGTCTCGCCGCTCACCGTGATCGTTTCTTCGACCGCGCCGACCCTCAGATCCGCGTTGACAGTCGCGGTGAACGACCCGCTCAGCCCAATGCCTTCGCGCTTGACCGTGCTGAAACCAGGCAGCGCGAATACCACCGTGTAGGTGCCAGGCCGCAGGTCGACGATCTTGTATTGTCCGGTCCCATCCGTGACGACCGACCGCGTCTTCTCGATCAGAACCGGACTGGATGCTTCAACCGTTACGCCGGGCAGAACGGCGCCGGACGCATCCTTGACGATGCCGGCAATTGACCCCTGGGCGTAAGCGGCTGAGGGAATGATGACGATCGACCCGAGCGTGAAGAGGATCCGGAACCATGCACGCATAAACCCTCCAACCTGCGTACGAGAACCCGGCGGCTCGCGAGCGGAATAGCACGTGGTCGCTAATCGGCGACGCCACACTAGGTGAAAGGCGGGTATGTGTCAATCGGTCACGCTCCTACCCGAGACAAGGTGGAGCGGCTGATGTGCGGGAGTTGAGCGGGGGAGTCAGAGTCGCTTCACGAGAGAGCCCAACGCCACACGCGCCAGCACGGCGTAGCAGGTGCACATCGCTATGAGCGGCACGGCAATCTGCGCCCATTCGGGGGACGCACCGAACGCCCATGCTTTGATCGCGGGACTGACGAACGTCAACGGGAACGCCATCGCCAGCACAGAAATCACATCGGATGTACCGGCGGCGACGGGATAGAGAAGACCACCGACGAGCGCCTGCACCAGCAAATAGATAGCTGACGCGATGGTCGCCTGGAGCGACGAATTCGTCCACGCTGATACGGCGAGACCCAGAAGAGCCGCCGCCGTCGCGGCCGGAACAACGCCGAGCACGATCATCGCGAGTAGTCCGGACTTGATGAACAGTCCGTACGCGACGTGCATGACCATGAGCAGCGACAGGCACACGGCCACCGTTGCGATGACGGCAGCGGCGCTCTTGCCGGCGACGATGCTGGAGTATGCCATTCGAGGAACGGCGAGCAGTACGTCAAGCGTCCGTTCTTCCCGCTCACGCACGAACGCGTTACACGAGAGGACGAAGGGCAGCACGCAGATGATCAATGCGGCAATTTCCGGCAGCAGCGCGCGGGGTCGATCGCCGGCCACCGGGTACAGCGACACAAGCGTGCCCGATGGAGCAGGCGTTGCCAGCGTAAGCAGGCGGCTTCGCGAGATTTCCGGTGGGGCATCAGCCGGGCCGTCGTACTGGATGGAGGCCGCAATGGCCTCCGCTTCCGCCGCCACCGCGCCAAGCTCCTCCTTCTCAGAGGCATTCAGCAGCGTCGGCGACGCCGGCTTTAATCGACCCAGCCGATCCTCGAGCGCTGCCGCACGGGCGCGCGCCGTACGCCAGGCGAGCGCATCCGGTCGGACCAATAGCGCGCGGTCGAGGTCTGATTCCGCCTTCGTGATTGCTTGTACGAGCGATTCATTCCGTGAGGGCGGCTGGACAACGATCTGAGGCGGCGATCCGGCCGGCGTGCTGGCAGCGGCGGGAATCGCCGCCGCTGCGATCGGTGGTTCCGGGGCGTTCTGCCAGACGCGGGCGAGGTTGCTCGCCTCACGCAATGACGACCGTGCACCGTTCAGCGCTGCCGGAACGGGTAACGGCACGCGCGGTGCCGCGGCGTCCGTGCGCGCAGCGTCGACCACAGCTTCAATGCGAGGTACCACTTGCTGCAGCACGCCGATCCGGAACGGATCGACACCCGCCGTGTAGAGCAGCGAGGTGGCGCCGCCACTCAGCACCAGCACGTCGAAACGGCCCTCCTTGAGGCGCGCTCCCAGATTGTCCGGAACACCCTCATCGACCGCTACTTCGATGCCCGAGAGCTCCGCCAGCGCCGCTGCAACCGCATCGGCGGCCGCTCGCTCGTTGGTTCCGGGTTTGCCGGCGCCAGCGAGCAGCACACGCGCCTCGATGGACTGCGTGCGGAGCTGGCCTACGAGATACAGAAAGACGCAGGGGAGGATCAGTGCCAGGAAGATCGCGCGCGCGTTCGACAGCAGCTCTCCCAGATCTTTCACGAGGAGGGTTGCAGCGTGCCCAAGAGTCTCCACTACACGCCGCATGACAGGACGCTCGGGCCGGCTCATATCGACACGGCCGGTTCGTACACCGGCCTCCCGTCCAGCATCTGGAGTCGTCTGTTGACGGGCAGCGAGGGCGCGTCCATCGGCATCGCCGCCACGAACAGCGTCAACTTCGGCACGACTTCACTGAGTACCGCCCGCACTGCCTCCATGCCTCGATCATCGAGGTCCCCGAACGGCTCGTCGACAATCAGCACGTCCGGCTCGCTATGGAGCGCGGCCGCGAGCGAAACAAGGCGATGCAGGCCACCCGACAATGCGCGGACTCGCGTGCGAAGCACCGACTGTATTCCAAGGCGTTCCACGCAGGACTCGCCCATACCGACGGACAGTGAACCGGACGAGCCCTCGGCCGCGTGCGACCACCGATAGAATGAGCGCCGGATCGCCAGGTTGTCCGCGACAGTCAGCTCGCCGTACAGGCCGCCGGATTGCGGCGCATAGGCAATCCGCAGCGTGGCCCACTCCGGGTCACGCCATAACTGTCCTGAATTCACCGTGATCGCACCCGCGAGCGCGCGCAGGAAACTGGACTTGCCCGAGCCGTTCGCACCAATGAGCAGCAGACGGTCGTATCGGCAGAGCGTCAGGTCATCGATGTGCAACGTGAACCGGCGGCTGTAGTGCTTCTGAACTCCCGTGAATCGTACCAACGGCGCGGGAGAAACAGGGATGGCAGTGACATCAGGACGGTTCATGGGAGCAGCGCCCTTCTGGGGATCAGCCGCATCCTCAGTCGCACGCGGCCGGCCGTCGCGTCGCTCGCGATTGTCAGCGACACGCCGGGGTGATCGCGTAGCTCCCAGAGCCACTGTTTCACGCCGCCGTAAATCGCGCTGTCCGGGCTGAGCAGACCAAGCCGGATGGTGCGATCCATGTTGATAAACAGCTGCAGCCGGTCGTCACGGCTCCAGGCGGACGAGGCCGCGGTGAATTGCGGTGCTTCCTGCAACGTCAGCGAATCGTCACTGCCCGCGTCCAGCAGGCGCTCGAGATCGCGCGCGTTTGTCGCAAACCAATACGTACCGCCGATCACAGTCACGCCGATGCGATAGCGATTCTTCTCGCTGTCGGGAAGCGTGAGGAGCGCCTTCAACTCCGGACGATATCTCAGATCATTCGCAGTAATGGGCGGCGTCAGATAGCGGATGGTTGCGTCGCCATGACGGCTGCTGTACCCCTCGCGTTCGAATGCGGAGCCATCGAGAGCGGGAGGCACGACCGCGTTTGGCTGGATCGTGTATCCATCCAGTGCGCCCGTCTCGTCTTGCAGGAAGCCGCCGGCCTTTAACGCGCTGGCCTGGGAAGGGACAGCGCCCGCGGCGTCTATGGCTTTGGTGATGACGAGGAGGTCGCGCTGGACACGGAATCTCGTCCGCAGTTGCTCGACGAGGCGCTCGAGGTCATCTGCATCGCCCGAGACACCGAGCATCAGGTCCGGCAGCCCCTCACGATAGCCGGTGGCGACGACCGCGGCACGCGTCAGGTTCCGGACGTTCTGGAGCTCCCAGAGGACGCCGCCGTACTGCTTACGCAGCACGTCTGGCGCGGCGGACATGTCGCCGAAGAACCGGATGTAGCTTGCAATCGCGGCATCATCGAGCACGAGTGCGGCCGCCGTGTCGTTCGACAATTGATCGGCCCACGACGAAAGGCGCGGCGCAGGTGCCAGGAACTGGCGCAGTACTTTCCAGGGCGCCGATTGCAGCTCGAGGTGCCCATCAATGTCTAATGCATCGCCGTCGAGCCGAGCGACGACCCACCCGCGGCGGAGCGGCGCGGGGGCGGAGGGCATCACGAAGAGCGTTGACGCGCCAGAAAGAAGGCGGCCGTCCATCGCCTTGATGCCCTCATACAGAGGATCGCTGCGCTCGGCGTGTTCGAGGTTCGACGCGATCCCCCGAATGCCGAGGCGCAGGAGAGCCTCATCATCGCTGACGAGCGCCGCCGTAGGATCCGGACGCGTGAGGAACATCTGCCCGATGCGCGTCACGGGAAACTGATCGATTGGAGTGCCGGGGGTCGGTGGTCCCCCTTCGGGAAACGCGGCCAGCAGTGAGTCCAGCGTGTCTTTCGGCCGGATAGGGACGACATAGAGCGAAGACGTACGGTCGTCAGCGCCGTAATGTGCCGCAACGATCCCGCGGTCGATGTCGAGACCGTACCCGGCGAGGTCCTCCGGAGCACGGATGTTCACGCCCTTTTTTTCCAGCGAGTCGTGTAACCCGCGAAACGATGTGGCAAGAGGCCCCGGGCTTGTCTCCTCGCGAAAGACCCGGCCGAAGTGCAGTTCCATGCCGGCCCATGTCGAACGGATGGTGCCGGTCGCCACCAGGTTCATGTAGCCGGGTGGCACGTACCGTAATTCGTCCGCCCTCAGCACACGCCTGGCCGTCAGCTGGAGTCCGACCCAGGCACTGAGAGCCACCATGACCGCCGCAAACAGCCGCAGCCGCCTGACCATCGGCGGTGATCCGGAATGAACAAATTCGGGAGAGGTCGTTTCGCCGATCGATCTGGTGGAAGCCATCCGACGTCGTACCTAGCCCCCGATGTTGAGCTGTTCCAGGAAGCCCTGTCGAAGTGCCTCCTCCTCTTTTACGTGTTCGCTCCCGGCCTCCGGCACCACGAAGCTGGTGAGCAGCATGGTGACGTCGGCATCAGAGATCATCGGCAGCGCCAGCAGGGATTTGATCCGGGCTTGCAGATCCGACGGAGGCTCCTTCTCAACCGCCAGAAACTTCAGATAGGACTGCAGCAGGTTTTTCTTGATGCGGGACGCAGCGGCCTCGTCCAATTGAAGTGTTCCAAGCAGCTGGTTCTTCTTCAATTCAGACAAGAACGCCCATGCTGTTTGCAGCGCGATGTATTTCACGTGACTGAACTTCGCTTCGACGCGTGGCAGATCGACCACCTCGACAGGCTGTCCATCGTCGTTCACTGCGTACACGCCGAGGATCCCAATGAAGTTGCGCGTAGCGGCGTCCCCGCCCTCCTGAATGTTGACCTTGTTGATCAGCATGAAATCGGCGCGCGCCCGTCTGGCCTCATCGAGTGCCTGCTTCGGCCTGCTCCCACGATCGAGCCGCTCATACATGCTCTGATCCAATACGTCCGGCCGCACAGCCACACCCGGTACGCCGTCGATCGCTTCGCGCAGCGTTTCACCGTATTCCTTCCAGGCGAACAGCAAATCGTCCTTGGAGACCGGGCGATCGGTCTCGAACGAAACCATGAGATACACGTTGGTCGAATCGTCGGCCGATCGGCGCATCCACGTGTCCGCGGCAGCGCCAAGCGCGAAAAGCGCAACCGGCACCGCGATCTGTGCGGCACGCATGTACGCGGTGTCCGCCGGCAGGCCCCTCCGCGCGACGAGGTACTCAAATGCGAGCCACAACAGGATGACCAGTGCGGCGGCAATAGGCAGTTGCAGCCGTGCTGCCACGATCAACAGGAATGTCACGACGGCCAGGCGCAGGAATCGGCGCTTGACCCAAGGCGTCAGCGTCTCCTCTGCGACCTTCTTCAGGACGGCCCAGTACACACCGAGGATGAGGGCGACGGCCACAGCCAATAGGACCGCCAGACCTGATCCGGCGGCGATGTCCGCAGACAGCTTCGTGATGCCGTCCACGATCGACGGGATATCCATGTATTTAGGGTGGGGTGTGCGCCAGATAATATGCAGATTTGAGACGAGGCACAACGCAGAAATCTGACCGTGTCTGTCCTACAACTCGGTCGTAGAGGCGGACCTTCAGGTCCGCCTGGGAGAATCGTGCGAGGAGCACTCTCAACTCGGTCGTAGAGGCGGACCTTCAGGTCCGCCTGGGAAATTGCGCGAGGAGCACTCTCAACTCGGTCGTAGAGGCGGACCTTCAGGTCCGCCTGGGAGAATCGCGAGGAGTGAGGTCATGGAAGCTGGCTACAGTCGTGAGGTTCGGATCGGACTCGTGCTCTACGGAGGGGTCTCACTCGCCGTGTACGAGAATGGCGTTGCCCAGGAGTTTTGTCGCGCGATCCGCGGCGAGGGTATCTACGCGCTCCTCAAGGATCTCACCGACTCCGACATCGTCGTCGACGTCATCAGCGGGACGTCCGCTGGTGGCGTCAATGGGGTGATGCTCGGTTACGCGCTCGCAAACGACCTGGACTTTACGTCGGTTGCGGGCCTCTGGCGTGACGAAGGGGACATCGCACGCCTGCTCCGCACCAAGGACGATCCTGAGACCAAGTCGCTGCTTGACAGTGAGGGCTACTACCAGAAGCAGCTCGCCGCGGCGCTCCAGAAGCTTCCAAAGTGGACACCGCGCGAGGGCAGTATCCCATCCACAGTGACGGAACTCGATCTGTTTGCCACCGGGACCGACGTCGAAGGAAGCGTCCGCACGGTCTTTGACGACGCGGGACACGCCATTGACGTCAAGAACCATCGCGCGGTGTTCAAGCTGGAGTTTCGAGGGTCACGCAAGAATGATTTCGATCCAAAGGCTGTTACAGAACTCGCGACGCTCGCCCGGCTGACGTCATGCTTTCCTCTGGCATTTGCGCCAGTCGAAGTCTCAACGACCGATCACCCCTACCTTACGAGGTGGGGTCAGCTCACAGAGCCTGCCGTATTTCTCGATGGCGGCATCCTGGACAACAAGCCATTCTCGTACGCGGTCGACACGATTTTCAGCCGCAAAGCGGATCGGGACGTCCAGCGTTTGCTCTTTTACGTTGAGCCGAATCCGGAGCGATTCATGCCGGCCGGCAAGGTGATCGTACCTGGCGCACTCTCCGCGGCCATGAAGGCACTCGTCGGTATTCCGGGCTATGAAAGTATCGCAGCGGATCTCGAAAGCATTGCTACACACAACGAGGTTGTGTGTCGGCTCGAGGGCCTGATCCGTGCCACGGTGCCGACTTCGCGCGGCGCCGAATTCCTCGAGGAGACCAAATCGACGCTCGCGGGCGTTTCAGACGACAGCCACGTCTACAAAGCGTCCCGGTTGACACAGCTCAGGAACCGCGCCGTCGAAGGCATCCTGAACGAAGGCAAGCGGCGGCCGTTCTTTCTTAAGACCGAAGAGCGTCGCGCCGCGCGAATCGTGGTTGACAGCTTTACCGAATGGCAGGGGTCATACATCGAGACCCTGGACCAGTTCGACGTGTTCTTCCGAATTCGTCGTCTCTACCACCTGACGTATGCCCTGAGATCGTTCCTTTACGATCGCGAGCGTCCTTCAGCTGAAGTTGTCGAGCGTTACCGTCGGCTATGGCGGGACATCAACCATTTCATCCAGCTCCTCGAAGTCGCTCAATCACAAATGGAAGCGCTCGTCGACCAGTCGCACATCGAGTGGAAATTCCTGCATGAACAATTCAAGGAACATGGCAACGAAGTCGAGCCGTCCAAAGCCGATCTCGCCGCGGTATCCAAACGTCTGTGGGGACAGATCGAACTTGCGTTAACGGCGCTTCTCACGAACGATTCGATTACAGACGAGATGATCCGCGACACGACCCAGGAGACGTCGTGCTACACCGCCATGGTGTCTCGCCGCCAGGTCGTGGTTAATGCGGGCAGCACACCAGGGACGTCCGCCAACCTGCTGCAACGCATCGACACCGCGGTTCGGTCGCTGCTCCGGGACTTCACGCGAGACATTGGCAGCGACCAGATAGCCGCTTTGTACTCCGGATTCGTAGACATCGACCGCCAGGTGTTTCCGCTGCAGTACGCGGCGGGTACGCACACGCGGGACATCATCCAGGTGGTGCGTCTCAGTCCTGCGGACGCGCAACGCGGGCTGAGCGCTCGGGGGATCGAAGAAAAGATCTGCGGCCGTGCGCTTGGAGCCTTCGGCGGTTTCTTCAAGAAACCCTGGCGATCGAACGACATCATGTGGGGTCGTATCGACGCGCTCTGCCAGATCGTCGAGTGCACGTTCACGAAGGAACGCATTCGAAAGGTGCCGCGTTCGGCGCCGTCGCAACAGGTGCTCGAAGCGCGGCTCGCCGCCATGTTCAAATCCACTGATGCGCCGACGATCACGCGCCTCGCCCAACAGCTCTGGAACGTTCACGCCTTGAATGATGCCGGTTTCGAAGGTTTGTTGAGTGCGCTGATTGAAGCCGGCCAGCTGGAGATCGCGGAAGTCGAGTGGCGCCAGGTCATCGATGACGCACTGGAGCAGGAGCGACTGTGGGGACACCATGGAGTGCTCACAACACCTCTTGCCGGGACGCCGCCGTTCTCGAGCGAACGTGTCGCGTGGGAGGCGGCGGTCCAGGGTCACGATGGACTGATCGTGGCGCTGGCTGCGCAGGCCGCGGCAAAGCCACAGTTGGACTTGTTCAAGCGCTACCGGGTTGCTGGCCGTCCTTTCGTTGAGGAGATTCCGAAACCGGTGCTGCTGGAGCTTGGGACGTTGGCGCTGATGCGATTCGAGCGCAGCGTCGCCAGCGAATTGCCTGCGTGGCAAAGCCTTGGGACGCGCGTCTTCTACAAAACGTTTTTCTCATGGATTCTGCCCACGCTCTACGGATGGGCGCGATTCAGTCGGACGGCACCCGAATATGGTCGCTCGCTGACGGCGTCCCTCCTGGTAGCCAGTCTGTTCGCGTTCCTGTTCGGCGTCGCATTCCTGACGATTGGTGTGAGCGTGACCACTGCTCAATGGATGGTGGCTGTCTCGGTGATGGTAATGGCGGTGTGGGTCCTCGTTTTCAGGCGTGAGTGACGCGAGTTCTTGACCTCGCGACATCACTCTCGACTCTCTAGCGCTCGAGCGGACCTGAAAGGTCCGCGCCGCGTGCGCTTCGCCACAGTCAGACAGGAGGAGTGCGCCGATGCCACTCCGTCTCCCGCTCGTATGCCTGCGCCAAGGCGAGCACCAGCGGCTCGCCGAGGCGCGGACCGCTGATTTCGAGACCGATCGGCAGCCCGCTGCGGCTGAAGCCGCATGGGACCGAGATGCTCGGCAGTCCGTAGATATCGAACGGCTGGGTGTTGCGCAGAGACCGTGCGACTCCGCCAGCCGGAGGAGTGCCTGGATCGGCGGCAGCATCTTGAATCGTGGCTGGGAGGATAGGAGTCGTCGGAGTCACCAGTAGATCCACCGCCGAGAACACCGTCATGACCTCGCGTCTCAGCCGGTCCAGCTCACGGCGCCCTTCTATATAGGCCACCGCCGACACCTTCGCCCCGGCCTCCAGCCGTCGCCGGGTCATGGGTTGATACAGATCCGGCGTTTTTGTGAAATACGGCGCATGGAAGGCATACGCCTCGGCGCCGACCACTGGAAGCGTCTGATAGGCGGGCAGTTCCACGTCGCGGGTGGACGCGGTGAGGCGGCGGAGGACCTGCAGCGCCTCATTCACTGCCTGCTCGATCTCCGGATCGAGCGTCTCGTAGAACACCGCGCGAGGGATTCCGATGCGGAGCGTCGAGACCTTCTGCCGAAGCGCGTTGGTGTAGTCGGGCACCGTGGCGGCGAGGCTGTTGGTGTCGAGCGGGTCGTACCCTGCGATCGGCTGGAGCAGGAGCGCGGCGTCGGCCACGGTGCGACAGAGCGGGCCGACGTGATCCAGCGACCACGAGAGCGGCACGACGCCGCGAGTGCTGACGAGGCCATACGTCGGCTTCAGGCCTACGATGCCGCAGTACGCGGCGGGTTGACGGATCGATCCGCCGGTATCCGATCCCAACGCGCCGTAGCAGAGTCCCGCCGCAACTGCGGCGCCGGAGCCTCCCGAGGAACCGCCGGCGATGTGATCGCGCTGCCACGGGTTGTGCACCGGACCGTAGTGGCTCTGCGCAGAATTGTCGCCGTACGCGAACTCGTGCATGTTCAGCTTGCCGAGCATTACCGCGCCAGCCGCTCTGAGCCGGCGCACGACTTCCGCGTCTCGCTCTGGCACCCGATCCGCAAAGATGGCGCTGCCAGCAGTAGTGCGGACGCCGGCGGTGTCGAAGAGGTCCTTCAGCGCGATCGGGATGCCGTCCAACCGTCCCCGTCGCTTCCCGCTGGCGATCAAGGTCTCTGCGGCTTTCGCATCCGCGAGCGCTTGTTCGCCCGTGACGGTGATGAAGGCGTTCAACGTGGGGTTCAGACGTTCGATGCGCGCGAGACAGGCCCTGGTCAGTTCGACGGGCGACACCTTCCGCGCGTCGAGGAGGTCACTCGCGTCTTTGAGCGACAGCGCGGTGAGGTCGTCAGGTCGCCTCGGAACCTGCGCCGCCTGAACCTGCGTGCCCAGCACAGCGGCGGTGTACGCGCCGGCTGTCACTTTCAAGAAGTCGCGTCGATCCGTCTTCGCTTGGGAGCTTCGGCGAGACGGGTCCTGGCGCATGGGGGCGCTGCCTGTCGAGTTCATACGCCGCATCATATGGCGAAGCGCATGAGGCGCGGACCTTTCAGTCCGCTCGAGCACTAGTATGCGGCGCGGACCTTTCAGGTCCGCTCGAGCGCTAGTGCTCGGACCTTTCAGGTCCGCTCGAGCGTTAGTGCCGCTAGTGGTTGGGGATGCGGACAGGGGCGCGAACGCGTCCCGCGAGCTGGGTCGCAGGATGGGACTATCTAGCGCCGACGAGAGTCTCTCGCGACTCCTGCCGTGAACGGAGCGGCTTCCAATCTTTGTCGGTCGCAAGCCATGTCTGGTCGACCCACTTGAAGACCTCCATCAGGCCCGACGAGCAATCCACGTCGAGGGGTTTCGTCCACCGATCCCGGAGCTCGCGGTCGTTCATCACATAGAGCTCTTCCCGGACGAGAACGGTGGCGCTCGGTTGACCCTGGTCGTCCAGGCACAGATGCTTGGTGGTCGACGTGCCTTTGAAAGAGCCAGTGACGGGATCCCATCGATACTTTCCGCGACCGTAAACTTCGCCCTGCGGATTCATCCAGATGGCGGTCAACACATCCACCTTCTGAACGAATGAGACCCGCAAGCCCTCGCCATTTTCGCTCGGCAATGTGTAGAAACCCGCCACTTTGGGTATAGCGGATGAGGCATTGGCAGCGGTGGCGCGTTCACGAGCCGCCTGTGAGACGAGGTTGTCGCGCTGTGCTTCCTGGGACGCTGCGGATGCGACGAACGTCGCCGAGAGGATTCCGGAGGCCGCCACGATTACAAAGGCCGTGGGAGATGGAATGTTCGAGACCATTGCCAAGCAGGACCGTTGCAATGCCGCGACCATCGCGACCAACAGCCGCAGAATCGCGCTTCTGATTGATGGGGCCGTCGTGTGGGCCGCGACGGGACACGGTTAACCGTCCACAAACCCTTCACAGAAAGTTGGCAAACGCTGCACTTAACCAAGCGGGCCCTGTTCGTGCGCAGCGCCCCACACGAGTGAATACGCTCCGCTGAGAGCACGGAAAATGTAATGACCAGGGCTCGCTCATGCACGAAAATCGTGATTCGTTGCCGTGGTCCCTCATGCCGTTGTGCGAGCCCGAATCACCCGCCTTGGCGTTGCCGCATGAAACGGCGAGGCTTCGCCATGATTCGGCGCGCGGTTGCCGATGCGCGGGAGGGGAGTGGGAACGACGTCTTCGCCGCTCAGCGTCGAATCAGGTGGAGGTCCAGCCGGCTGTCGCCGTTGATCGTCACCGCCTGACCGTTACCTTCTGGACCGTTCGGGTCCGTTCGCGGATCCTCGAAGCCTTCCTTGATGGGCGTGATGCTGTTTGCCTTGCCGGAATACAGTCCCGAAAAGCTGTAAAAGCCTTTCCTGTCAGTTGTCGTCGTCTGATAAATGAGAACCGGGCATGAGTTGCTGAAAAAAGGCGGCACGGGCGCAACCTCCTCACAGGAGTATTCGCTCACCTGGACGCCTTCAAGCGGTATCAGTCCGGTCGGTGTCTCTTCCGAGACCACGCCAGACAGGGTGTATATCGCGACGCGCGGACCCAGCTGAAAATCGAATTGCGTGTCGCCACTGACCGTCAGGATTTGGCGCGCGGCTGCGTAGCCTGCCTTGATCGCGGACACGCCGCCGGACGAGCGCGGCACTCCCGAAAGGCTGTAGTAGCCCTTGCCGTCGGTGGTCCCTTGCACGCCTGCCACGGACACTTTCGCGCCTTCGACGGGCAGACTCCCTTGCCCGACGACCACACCGGACACGGTGAAGGTCGGATCCGGAGCTTGAGTTTGGGTTGTGGGTGCGGTCGGCACGTACCCGCTACAGGCCGTAACCGCCAATGTCAGCACGAGAGCGACCACGACCAATCGTGGCGCGGCCGGCGGACAACACATCGCAGCGCCTCCATCGGCTCGCGTGAGGCGGCTGCAATCGGCAGGAGCCTCACGAAAGCTGCCGAGACTATACGCGCTTTCCGCGAACCTTACAGACCACCACACGAATCGGGGTCCATCGAAATCAATTCTTTTCCGAAAACCTGGCCGTCTGCAGCGCGGGCCGCAGGCGTTATGCTGACCGGCCTATTGCGGCAGTCGCGAAGGCAGCGCGGTTCCTAAGCACGGTCGGTACAGGCTTCCAATGCGGCTCGTGGCAGGCTTGGCCGACGAGCAGCGGGCCGTCGGGGTGAAGTGCACCGTTCAGTTCCTGCCCCTGTCAAGTTGGAACCGTCGAATGTCGAAGTCTGTGCCACCTTCGATGATCAGGTCGGCAACCAGTTCACCGATGACGCTCGCGAATTTGAAGCCATGTCCCGAGCAGGGGCTGACGATCCACATTTGCCCGAACTCAGGGTGCCGATCGATCAGGAAATGGTAGTCAGGCGTGTTTGTGTACAAGCACACGGTCGCCCGACGCCAACCGTTTTCCAGATCCGGTAAGTACTCATCCACCCAGGAGGTCATTTCCGCGATCTCCCGCTCAGACACGGTTCGGTTTACACCATCCGCCGTCGTCGTTTCGCCCAGATGGTGTCGAGCCACTTTCACACCAGCGCCCACCTCGGGGAGTTCTGGAAGACCGTAGCAAACGCGCCCGGCGTCGTCTTCCAACAGGAAGATGGGCAGGGCGCCAAGCTGGAACAGGGACGATCGTGCCTGCGGCTGATACCAATGCAGCACGTTGCGTTCGACCTGCAGCGGTATCGGCAGATTGACAAGCGTGGTGATCCACGGGCCACAACAGAAGACGACTCGGCCTGCGTTGTAACGCTGGTTGGCTGTGCGCAGCCAAACCGAGTCACCGCTTACTTCCCACTCCAGGACAGGTTCGTCGACCATCAGTGTCGCGCCTTGGGAAACCGCCAGGGTCAAATACGAGTCGATACAGCGTTCAGGAAAAAGCACACCCGCTCGAGGCTCGAGTACGCCCACGATCGAGTCAGGCAAACGGAAGGCGGGATAACGCCGGCGGATCTCCGCAGCCGAGAGGACTTCGTGCGCAAGATGATGTGTCTTCGCGCTGGCGGATGCACCCCGGACCACTGAGCTGTCTGGTAACCCGAGCATCAGCCCACCAGTTTTGGTGAGCAGTGTGCGCCCGCTGCGAAGCTCCAAGTCATGCCAGAGTTCGTATGCGCGCTGAACCAGTGGTACATAGACGGGGTCTTCAAAGTAGGCTTCACGGATAACGCGCGTTTCACCGTGAGACGAGGCTCGCGAGTGCGGCGGCGCGAACGCGTCGAAGCCGACCACGCGCTGGCCGCGACGCGAGAGTTCGAAAACAGAAGAACTCCCCATCGCGCCCAGACCCACGATCGCGACGTCATAGACCACGACTTACCTGTCCTATTCTTCATGTCTTTCATCAAACCTGTCACGACTTCCGCTGAACCGGCCGCCGGCATTCATGCGAAGGGACCGGGTTCGCTGTCTGCGCGGTCATTTGCGCTGTTTGATTACGCGACTTCGCGGTTGGAGCGGTCGGGTGCCCCGTTGGACGACGCGACTTCGCCGTTAAAGCGCTCGTGTGAACCGTCAGACGATCCAAGTTAGACGTTAGAGCAGTCGTGTGCGTCGTTCGACGACATGACTTCGGTGTCAGAATGGTCGTCTGCCCGGTTGGATCCGTCTGCTGCCGTCTGTGAACTGACGTGTGCGACGTAACACCGTGCCGCTTCCTTGTGTTTCGGTGCGTGTGCCTCGTCGCACGGCGGACGTGCTCGCTTGAACGCGGCGACTGCGCATTTAGCGTGCAGGACTTGCAGACATTTTGATCACGGTGCCGCGTGAAACAGCGACGCTTCACTCGCATCCCTGAGCGATAGCCCGGTGAGTTAGTCAGGTCGCCTCGGAACCGGCGCCGCCTGATCGTGCGTGCGCAGCACAGCGGCGGCGTACGCGCCGGCTGGCACATTTCAAGAAATCGCGGGTCCTGGCGCGGATCGGGGCGTTGCCTGTCGAGTTCATAAGCCGCATCACGGGCGAAACCCTGGTGAGAGCCTCGCGGCGGTTTGACCGCGCCTCTTTGCTGTCGGCGTCGTCATCCGCCGCGTTGGAGCACACAGGTTCCCTGTTTGAGCGGTCGAGTGCGCCGTTTGACCACGGCACTTCGCTGTTAGGGCGGTCATGTGAACCAGTCTGACGTGCGAGTTCGAGGTTGGAGCAGTCGTGTACGCCGTTCGATGCGTGACTTTCGCTGTTTGAGGGGTCGTATGCCCGGTTGGACCTGTCTGCTTCCGTCTGGAAGCTGACGTGTGTGCTGTAAAACCGAGCGGCTTCCCGGTGTGTCCGTGCGCGTGCCTCGTCGGACGGCGATGGTGCTCGCTTGAACGAGGCGAGTGCGCATTTTGCGTGCAGGACTTGCAGACATTTTGATCGCGCTGCCGCGTGAAACGGCGACGCTTCGGCATAATTTGGCGCGGTTGCCGATGCGCACGGGGAGCGACGTCTTCCTTTTCGGTCCCTTCGAGCTTGATTCTGCCGATCGTCGGCTGATGCGTGGACGCGAGCGCGTTCCGCTTCCCGACATGCTCCTGGACATGCTGTTCCTTTTCGTCTCACACCCGGGCGAGATTCTCTCCAACGACGCGCTTTGGGAGGCTGGCTGGAAGGGGATCGCAGTCACACCCAACACCGTGACCCAGGCCGTGAAGGGCTTGCGGAAGGCGCTGGGCCTTCAGAAGGGCGGCCGCGATTTCATCGAGAACATCCACAAGCACGGGTACCGGTTCGTGCCGGCCGTGACGCGTGCGCCAAAGCGCCAGAGGAACATAGCGGTGGATGCGCTGCTTGCGCCGTTCATGACGTTCGTCAAAGGACGCGCGTGGCTCGAGACACTGGATCTCGCTGCTGTCCGCCGCGCGCTGCTGGTCTTCGAGGAGGCGGTCAGCCTGGCGCCGGACCATGCGGCCGCGCACATCGGGCTGGCCAACGCCTGCGCGATGCTGTTCGAGTCGACGCGAACCGACGCCGCGCCGGACCTGGTGGTCCTGCAGCGGGCCCACGTCCACGCGATCACGGCATGCGACCTGGACGGCTTCTCAGGTGATGCCTGGAGCACGCTGGCGTTCGTGCTGCATTGCCTCGGCGAGGTGGAGAAGTCGATCGCCGCTGCGCGCCGGGCCATTGCGCTCGAACGGTACGAGTGGCGCCACTGGCTGATTCTGGCGTTTGTGAGCTGGGGTGGCCAGCGCCTGCGCGCCACGCGGCGCGTGATGGGGATGTATAAGGGGCTCGCGTTCGCGTACTGGTTCGCCGCGACCGTCTATGTGGCTCGCGGCGAGTTCGATGAGGCGCTGGCGGAACTGCGCGCCGGCTGCGCGGCGCAGGACGCGCAGCGGCAGCAGACCGATCGGTTCCATGCGGTCGGCCTGCACTTGCTCCATGCGCTCGTGCTCGCCGCTCTTGGGAGGGACGAGGAAGCGCTCGAGGAGCTCGCGCGCGAGCGTGCCTGCCTGGATGCCGGCCACATCTACGCCCGCGAATGTTCCGCCACCTGTTCGTACGCCATCGGCGCGATCCGCCTTCGGCTCGGCCAAGATTGTGCGGCCGCGGCATTTCGGGAGGCGCTGACGTGCGTGCCGGGGCATGTCTTTGCGGCTATTGGCCTGGCGGCGGCGTCTGGTCAGAGCGGGGCGGGCCTTGTGAGGCCCGCGGATGCGGCAAGCCTTGTCAGGCCCGCCGCCGCGAACTCCGTCGACGCTGCCCTCGCAAAGGCTGTTGCTCTGTCGGTCCAGGGGAAGCACGACGAGGCGGCGCGAGTGTGCGGCGAGGCCATCCGTCAGGCTGATCCCGGTTCGCGTGGATGGATGACGCCGGTGGAGCCGCTACTGCACCCGACCTGTCACTCTGCCGCCTGGGCGCATGCGCTCGCGATCCTGCGCCACAGAGCGGCCTGAGCCTCGCGCAGCGCATCGACTAGGCGCGATCCGGAACGGCAAACGAGTTCGGCACTGGGCTTTCAATGCGGCTCGCGGGCAGACTTGTTCGGAGTTATGCTGCGAGCGACGCGGGCCGAACCGCGATAGGCCGGGCAGCCTACCGGTAGTTAGACAGCCCAAAAGGGGATTACGGTTAACCGTGTCAATAAGGAGCAAGCCAATGGTGCGAGGCATCACACTCACGGTCATTCTGGGTGTTCTTGGTGTTCAAGCTATTGCGCAGCAGCCCGCTCCAACCTCACCCCCCGACATTCACAATGATGGCGCCCCGATCATCGTTGCGGGCGCCAGGCAATACGACATCCGGTCCCGCATCAATGGCGAGACGTATCGCGTGATGGTCTCTACGCCCTTTAGGGCCGATCCCGCTGTGGCGTATCCGGTGCTGTACGTGCTCGACGGTAACTCGTGGTTTGGCACGATGAACGAAGCTCTGTCGAAGCAGTTCTCGAATAGGGTGACGGCTCCAGCCATCCTCGTTGCCATCGGTTATCCCACCGACGACTTGTCGGAGTGGGGTAGCCGCCGAAACTACGATTTGACCTTCGCGAAGGATAGGGCCCCGAACGCTCAGGGCCGATCGGGAGGCGCTGATCTGTTTCTCCGGATCATCGAAGAGGAAATCAAGCCGTTCGTCGCGTCGCGATACAACGTGGATCGAGCCCGCCAAATCATCTGGGGCCACTCGTTGGGTGGGTTGACAGCTTTGCGGTCACTGTTCCGGAATCCGACGGCGTTCTCCACCTATATTCTGTCGAGTCCATCTATTTGGTACAACGATCGTGACGTGCTTGCCGATGAAGAGGCCTTTTCGAAGCGCGCGCGTGGTCGAGAGTTGCATCTGAAGATCCTCATTACGTCGGCGGGAGACGAGCAGTATCGAGGAACCGATCCGCAGCGTCTAGCGGCGGAAACTAATCGTCAGGTCGATAACGCCTCTGCGCTCGCCGAGCGTCTCAAAGCGCTCAATCCCGGCAACATCACCGTGGCTAGGACTATCTTCGACGGTGAAGTGCATAACACTGTTGCTTCAGCGTCGCTCAGTCGCGCGCTTCGGTTCGCACTGCCACGAGAGTGAGCATCTAGAAGATCGATATCGCTCCCACGCGATTGCAGATAACTTAAAGCCTCTCCAAGCATGAGCTGTCTAACTCGGCATGGAGCCTTAGCGTTTCGCTCATCGCACCAAGCTGCACCAAGATGCAGCGAAATGAACATAATCCGGCACTGAATCTAGGCGATGCCAAGACGAAAGCTGATTTCGAGCGCGGCCACTCCGCAGAAAAAGGAGGAGGGCGGTTTCTACGAAGCGTACGTCGCATTCGCACGAACGCTGCGCCTATGGTTCACTGCGTTCGGCATAGGCGGGCCTGTGCTGTTCTTGACGAATGAATCCGCTGGTGCGAAACTTTTCGCCAGCGGCTCGGGTCGAATTGTCGTCTACTTTTTTCTTAGTGGCGTGGGCCTTCAGATCATGGAGGCCCTGGTCTTCAAGTCCGCTATGTGGTACCTGTACCTCGGCGAGTTCGACGAGCGCGTGAAATCCTGGCGGCGCTACAAGGCATCGAACTGGTTGTCAGAGAGCTATGCAGTCGAGTTCCTCGTCGACCTGATCACGCTGGTGCTCTTTGCCGGCGCCACGCTCCGCCTTCTCAGGATCTTTTCGTGAGACCACAGACGTTTGGGGCGACGTAGAGATCATGCCCAACAGTTTTGGGCTCGCCATGTCTAGCACGGTCGATAAGCCGCTGTCATTTTCTTCATTATTTTTCATCAAACCTGTCACGACTTCCGTTGAACCGCGGATCGACCATACGGGCCGGGCAAAGGAGGCCCATGTATGAACGCTGTTCAATCTCGTCGATACGAAATGCTTGTGCGGGTCCGAGACTTCGGGGACGCACATGCTGACCTGTTCCAGGAATCGAGTCTGGCCCAGCAGACGTTCGCGGCAGTCGCTGAGGCGGTGCAGCAGTTGAATGCGCACACCGTCTCCAAGCTGTCGGCGGTTCCAGGAACGACCCCCAAGGCGATGGCTCGTGCCGATCTGCATGACCGCCTCGAGGCGATCAGTCAGACCGCCCGTGTCATCGCCGAACAGACGCCTGACCTGGAGGAGAAGTTCGTGCTTCCGAACGTCCTCTCGAACCAGACGTTGTTGATGACAGCACGCGCCTTCGCGCATGACGCCGAGCCGATCGCGGATCGGTTCATCGCGCACGTCATGCCGAAGACGTTTCTCGCCGACCTCGAGGCGGCCATAGGGCGCTTCCCCGGCATTCGTGACTGGCGATGTTCGGCGGGCTGGGGCTTGACGCGGACACAAGTTATTTGTCAAGAAGCTCGTGCTTGAACACATTCACGCGGTGGTAGTCCAAATAGGTGTTCTGGTCTTTGGAAAAGTCACCAACGCGCACTCCGGCATCGATTCCCCACGCATCCAGAAGCTTCTCTCTGACCTCCGGGACGACGACCAGTTGCTGGCTGCTGGAGAAGGTGATGTAGCCTTCGTCGAATAGATGATCGATGTGTGGCGACAGCAGCAGTCCGTTGGCACCATCAAGGCGTTCGGCATCGGTGGCCTGGCGCCACGGCTTGATGTGACTTGCGTTCAAATGTCTTGGCTCGTTCACTCTGGTTACCCGACAGGACTGTTCGCGCAAGAGGACATTGGATCTGAAGACGCCTTGGCCACGTCTGGCCCGGACAAGTTGCTCTCTGAAGGTCGGTCCACTGATTGTCCCGTCGACAATCGCTTCTCCAAGATCCAGCGGTTCAGAAGGGGTCTGATAGACAGAGATCGCGGCATAGGCGTCCCAGTACGCCTGTCCGATGAGAGCAATCAGGGCGTCTGCGAGTGCCTGTGGCAGTTCAGCGAGATAGACCGACTGGAGTCCATCACCGTTTTCCTGAAGGGGCGAGTACCTGGCCGGCAGGAAGGGGCGAAGGATGTTTGCATGGTCCTTGGGCCGAATTTGATTAGTTAGGAGGTGGTAGTCGACGGGCACGTACCAACCTTCTCGCGACCAATTCGAGCCAGCGGCACCGAAATCAGGTTTTGGTCCGGTCTGAGCTTGTCCGGTCACAATCCCAATCGCCTTGATGCGGGTATCGCAGTATGAGAACACGATGTCGCTAGGCGAGACTTCGCGCATGTTCTCGTAGAACTGATTGCGGGCTCCGTTTGCGTTCTGCTTCGGGGACCACATGAAGCTGCCGCGAACTTCGGCCTTGTACGTCTGGTTCTGATTAACCCACCAGTACCGCATCACTCGAGTGCTCGCGATTACTATAGGCGGTCCAAAAGCGATTTAGCCCATCTTCGCGTCGAGGTCTAGCGTGAGTCAGGTCGCTGTCGACGGCATATTCAGGGACCGGGCTCCGAAGGTAAGGGGAGGCGAATCGCCCCGGCAGCCGCCGCCGTGCAAGATTTCTGGCCTCCTCCGTTCTAAGGCAGGAGGACATATGAACAACCGTTTCGCCTGTCTGATTGCCGCCGGTCTCGCGCTCGCCGCCGGTCCGCACACCGTGACGTCCGCTTCAGACGTCCGTCATTCGGTTGGGGACGTCGAGATCCTTGTTGATGGCGCCCCTCAAGCACGTTACGCGCATAACGGGCGCTGGTACGTCGAGGCGCGGAAGGGGCGGGAATATGCCATTCGACTGCGGAATCCCTACGGCGTCCGCGTGGCCGTGGCGCTGTCGGTCGATGGGCTCAACACGATCGATGCGCGCGAGTCGACCGCCGCTGACGCGCGCAAATGGGTCCTCGGCCCGTACGAGGCGGTCACTATCAGCGGGTGGCAGACGAGCCGGCTCGAGGCGCGACGCTTCGAATTCACGACCGAGGCGCGCTCGTACGGTCAGGCCCTGGGCAAGACCGCCAACCTGGGCGTGATCTCCGCGGTCTTCTTCAAGGAGCGCGTACCCCTTTCTCTTCTCAGGTCTGACTCGTCCAGCGATGTCGCGGGCCGTCAGGCGCCGGCCCCGGAGTCGTCTTCGCCGGCGAATCAGGCAGCTGCGGCTGGCGCTCTCGCGGGCACGGACAAGAAGGCCCGCGACGAGTACGCCGCCACTGGCATGGGACGCCGGACCGACCACGCCGTCACGCAAGTGTGGCTCGACCTCGAAGACGTACCCGCGCAGACGGTGAACATCCGTTACGAGTTCCATCCGCAGCTCGTCAAGCTCGGCATCCTGCCGCCCGCTCCCACGGCCGATCCGCTGCAGCGCCGTGAGCACGCGCACGGCTTCGAGCCGGGCTTCAGTCCCGAACCGCCGCGCCAACGGTGAGCCCGACGCGTCTGAGTATCCGGTCTGCAGGAACGGATCTCCCGTGCAGGCGGTTTGTCGTTATGCTGCGAGAGCGCCGTAGGCCGGCCGCGTAATGCTGGTCGGCCTGCCATTCATCACGCGGCAGACAAAGACCACTAGCCATGCGCCCCTGGTCGCAAGCCACTGTTCAGGAGTACCACCGCCTCATCCTTCGTGCCCACAGCCTTCTTCACGATGTGCCAGTACACGATGTCTGGCGCGTTGACCTTCCGAACGGTGGGCCGTCCAGGACGATGAAGGACGTTCGCTCCGTTCTCGAGGTTGTCAGGCAGCCTCGGCGTCTGAGTCCGCCCGTGCGTGCACTTTTCGGGCTTCGATGGTTCATCGGGCGTCTGTTTCGATGGGATCGTCCTCATGGAGAACGAGAAGAATGGTCGTTCCGCTCTCGGCTCAGCGACGCGGATCGGTTGCAATCGATCGTGGAGCCGGGCACCTCCGATGGACCCTTTTCTGTCCTGTACGTTCACGCGATGGAGGCAGTCAGCGAGATCCGGAATGCAACCGTTCACGGATTCCTCGTCTGGGCGCTGGAGCCAACATCGGATGGTTATCAGCTGTTCTGGGCGGTCCACGTTCTCCCGGTCAGTGTCTGGACGAAGCCGTACCTTGCGTTGATCGATCCGTTCCGGCGCTGGGTGGTGTATCCCGCGTTGTTGCGCGGTATTCATGATGCCTGGACTCGAGAGTTCAAGTCGGCTTAGGAGGAGCCTCCGGCGAACCAGGAGCGAACCGCCCGGGAGTTTGAATCGTTGCTCGCACGAGCAGGTCTGACGATGACGCGGGTGGTTCCGACCACCACCAGCGCGAGCATCGTCGAAGCCCAGCCGACCTGAGGCGCTTTACACCGACGGGCCACGGAGGCACGGAGCCCACGGAGCGAAAACAAGAATTTCCTCCGTGTCTTCGTGTCTCCGTGGCTACGTGGAAGTGAAAACGGTGTGCGTGCAGGGATCAGGGCTTGGCCGTTGGCAACTCGTACCGCCTGTTGGACAGGCTCACGGGGTGCGTGTCGCCGCGGTGGCAGGTATAGCAGGTCACGACCTGCGGTCCCACCGGGAAGACGCCCGTGCCTGGGAAGTTCGCGTTGATCTGGCGGACGAGCATGATCATCTTGCGCGCGACGTCCTTGCGCGGGTTGACATCGATCTCCTGCGGTTTGTCGCCGCCATGGCAATAGGCGCAATCCACACTGAGGGCGTCGCGGAATTCACCCATGAGGGAATCAGGACCGTGCACGGGAGTGCCCGGAGGCAGGACCTTCAAGCTGATGGCTGGCCTCTGAGGGAATGGCCCATCACCAAGCGAGTTGCCGCGGTTGTAGTACTTCTTTGGCGCCACGGTCTCCGGCTTCACGCTTCCGCGATGGCAGGTGAGGCAATCCACTTCGTGATACCCGTCCGGGAACACACCGGTGCCGCTCGGAAAGCTCGTATCGATGACGCGCCCCATGCTGATCATCTTGCGCGCCATGTCTTTCTTGGGATTGCCCTCGGCAGCGTAGTCCCCCTCGAGATGACAGTAGACGCACTGCACGCCCAGGGCTTCATTGAAGCTGCGCATGATGAACTGGACGTCGGAGGTTGCCGCAAGGAGCTTCAAGTTCTTGTAGGTCGGGGCAGGACCGGCGCCGCGGCCGGCCGGCTGTTGTGCGACGAGCGAAACGGATGCGAGAAGCCACAAGAGGAAAGTCCGCATGATGAGTCCTCCGGCCATCTTCGGCGACGTTGTCAATTTTTTGTCGTGACAATAGGCCGGATTCACCAGGCCTCGCCAACGAGCCTCGTCTTTCAGGCCACCTACACTCGCGAAGACCCACCGATCGGCGCAATGACTTTCATAAGCCGAGGCGGGTGCCGGGAGTAAGGGCCGAAAGTGACGTGAGTATAAAGGCAAAACCGGACTGCAGACGCGATTACTCCCGGGTGACGCCGAAGCGTTTAGAGGCTGTATCAAGACCTTGAGCGGCGCGCGCCTAAAGCCTAAAGGTAGCTTAGCCACCAGTCGTGACGACGCGCTTTCACCGCCGCAAACGCACGGCACACGGGGTACAGCGCCGCCACGATCACGAGCCACAGCGCATAGACCCCCGGCAGGCCAAGGCCGTACCAGTCTGGGTAGGTGATCGTGGGCGTTACGCCGCTGTTCGAGAGGAGAAACGTCGCGGTGCCGCCCTGCGCGTACGCCGTTGCGACAGCCAAGGCGTGCGCGACGTAGATGTGCAGGACGTAGAAGAACAAGGGTACGCGGCCGAAGGTAACGACGACCGTCACAAGTCGGCCGCGTGCGCGCTCGAGGGACGCGAGCGCAACGAGGGCAGGGCCCAACGTCATCAGAAGGAAATCGAGCGACGGTGGGTACTTGCGTACGCGTAGGAATGCGAGGGCCGTATATATGCGACTTGGCTGCGCCGACCAAGGCTGGGGATCTCCGTAGCCGTTCCCGAAGCGGAGCGCGAGGAATGCGGCTATGGTGAGGACACCAAGTATCACGAGGGCGCGGCGACGGCGCGCGGACGGTTGCCGCAGGAGCGGACCTATGGAACCGACCGCCATGACGCCTACCCACGGAACGATCGGGTAGTCGATTCGGACCAGCGTTTCCGCGTATGGGTCGATCGGCGTGCCGATGACATCGGGGACGTGCAGGACGCGCCACAGCCAATCAAGCGCGCCGAACGCGTCCGGTGGCACCGCGTCCGTGGCGTTATGGAGCCCGATCAGCGCGAGACCCACGATGGCAATCGCCGGGAGCGGTAACCACACGAGTGCCGCCATGAGTACCATCGACCAGCCCAGCGCCCAGATCACCCCGGCGGTCCACGGCACGACCCGGAACGTGAAGTACCAGCCGACAGAGACAACTGTCAGTTCGAGCAGCACGAGCCAGAGGCCACGCGTGAGGAAGAAGCGGCTGATCTCTGGCACCGTGCGCCCGCGCGCGAGCGAGAGAGAGGCGCCCAATCCCGCCAGGAGAAAGAAGACGGGCGCGCAGAAATGCGTTACCCAGCGCGTGAGGAAGAGCGCCGGCGTCGTGTAGACGAGATCGAGCGGAGCGAATCGAGCGGCGCTCAGGAACGCCCTCGTGTGGTCGAGGGCCATGAGGATCATGACGAGCCCACGCAGGCAGTCGATCGACACGGCACGCTCGCGCGCCGCCGACGTCGTGGCTTGAGAGAATGGGCCCGCAGTCCCGGGTCGTAGAATCCCGTGGAGTGGTACGCTGGTTGGAACACTCACGATTGCCTCACGGCTTACCCAGCCTGTCGCGGGAAGGCAGCTGAACGACCGGAGATATGGGCCACGCGGACCCTCAGTAAGAGCGCGGGAGCGCCCTTGTAGATCGACCAGCGTATCTCGGCGGACCCCGCGAAGGCTGCAGCATAACGCGAAACTGGCGTAAGGCCGGAATCGTCGAAGAGTGTTGAATGGATTGGGGTTGTCGGGGCCGTCACCCCTCATAAGTCGCGTAGTGGCGACGTTCTCGGGGCTTCGGGTCGGTCGTCCCTGCGGCGTTTATCGCGACTCATCTCAAACAGCATCGACGAACGTCGCTTCGACAGGAGACGTCACGTCGACGTTGACTACGACAAGATTGAACGCACCGCAGGCATTGGAGTCTCAGATCTACTCCGATCGGCGTGACGGGTGCGGGCAATCAGAACGTCGAGCGCCCAAGTCGGTGCCATTACTCTCATCAGCAGCGCCTTGGAACGCCGCTTCACGTGACTTCTTCGGCAGCGAACGGCGCACCAACACAACGAGTTGGACACCCGGGCCAGCCCTCCCCGCGGTAGCGCCCAAGCAGCGTGCCCACGGCGACGATCACTCGAAACAGCACGGCTTGAATCGGCCGCGGCATGATCATTAAGGTCTGCGTATGACGATGCCGTAAGAGGAGATGGGCCATGTAGAAGAGCGGAGGCCGGCCGGCCGAGCCTGCGTTGAGGACTTCGAAGATCGCTTGAAGAAATCGGTCCAAGTCCACTGCGGGCCGCGCATAGCCTTCGAACACCAGCGGTTCATTCCCGTCGTTCCACCACCGGTGGGTCGATCCACGAGGGAGCGACACCCGCTCTCCCGAGCCTGCGGTGAATCGGCGACCATTGAGCACAGCCGACAGCGTGCCGGATCTGACGACCCCTTCTTCATCCTCCGCGACGTGAATATGGAGAGGAGGCCCTTGCCGATGTGCGGGGAGGGAACCTTTCAGTTCCAGCCACACTTCGTCGCCCCGCTTTACACGCCGCAACGCCAACCGCTCGCCCGTATGCCGATTCTCGATAATCAACTCGCGAACACCGCTGTAGGCCATCAGACTCTCCGGTTTTGACGGGCACCCAGGCTTCCCTTCCAGGCCATCCGATTGGACGAGTCACATCATAAGCCCGTGGCCAGAGGTTGCTCTCACGTCGGCCGAATTGGAGCGCGAGTGAACGAAGCGTTAAGTAATGAGTAGTCGCCATGGGTTTACTGAACATCGGACGTTATGCCGCCGACACTCCTGATCCGGCCCCTAGCGGCCGCTTCGTGTCTCACCCGAACGTGGTGAATCGGCTCGCAGACGCATACCGCCGCAGACCATACTCGAACACCATCACGGCAAGGCCCATGTACGCGATCGCCCCCACCGGCGAGCAGAACGACATCCGAGAGGAAAGGGGCCTGTACCACGCGCGCTGGTATGTAGCCGACGAACCCTGCGGGCAACACGGTGAAGAGCGCGAGGCGGAGTGCGCCTCCAAAAAGCGGTTCTGCCGCGACACGGTTTTTGTGTTTGCACCCGTACGCCGAGGCCGTTACACGGCTAGCCGCTGGACCGACGCCCCTGTAGAATGCACGAGCCCTCGAATCTGCGATGGCGCTGTCCCTTGCGCGCGGCTCGGCCCGCACACGATGACCGCCTCGATCGGATTCCGGCGGTATGGCATCTGGCATTTCTCGGCGGGCACAAGCTGATAGGAGAGGCATATGAAGCCACGGGCTGGTCGAATCGGACTCACGCTGGCGGTCGTGCTCGTTGCAGTGGCAGCGATGTCCGGTAGGGACGTATCCGCCCAGTCGAATCCCTATCGCCCTGGAGAGAACTGGGGCAGGCTTCCCGAGGGAAGAACGTTCGGAAACGTGATCGGCGTAGATGTGGACCGCAGCGGCAATGTCTGGGTTTTCGAGCGATGCGGCGGGGACACGTGCGAAGGATCGAAACTGGCGCCCATTCTGCAATTCGACGCGTCAGGGAAGCTGTTGAAGAGCTTTGGGGCGGGAATGTTCGCGTTTCCTCATGGTTTTCACGTGGACAGGGACGGGAACATCTGGGCGACCGACGGTCCAGGGAAGAGCGGAAAAGGCTACCAGGTGTTCAAGTTCAGTCCGGAGGGAAAGGTCCTGCTGACGCTGGGTAAAGCGGGCATTGGCGGGGAGGCGCCCGGCACCTTCATCTATCCATCGGCTGTCGTCGTCGCACCGAACGGCGACATCTTCGTCGCCGACGGGCATGGCGCCGATACGAACGGGCGGATCATGAAGTTTTCCCGCGACGGTAAGTTCATCAAGTCATGGGGGCAGAAGGGAACGGGCCGCGGCGAGTTCGGCGGCATGCATGCCATCGCCATGGATTCAAAAGGGCGGCTGTTCGTCGGCGACCGCGGTAACAGTCGCATTCAGATTTTCGACCAGGACGGGAAGTTTCTCGAAGAGTGGAAACAGTTTGGCCGTCCGAGCGGCACCTTCATCGACGCCAACGATACCCTTTATGTCGCCGACTCTCAGTCGGACGCAAAGGTGAACCCCGGCTTCCAGAAGGGCATTCGGATCGGCAGCGCCCGCGACGGGATAGTTCAAATGCTCATCCCGGTTCCCGGACCGCAGGAGAAACCCATCACGACGACCGAAGGAGTGGCCGCTGACGCACGTGGCAACATCTACGGGGCGGAAGCGAATTCCAACAACCTGCGGAAATACACCAGATAGTCGGACGCGAGGGCCAGTCGATCGTCGCAACCTGGACGCCCCAATGCGAAATGGCGGTGTCGTGCGCCGCAGTGAAACGCGTACGTTCGCCGCCGTTACGGCTGTCTCGGGAACCGCCAGGGACCCGATACGTGAATCTCCTCGACGTCGGTTGCCACGCCCTTGTCGTCGACAATGAACTGGTAGCCCAGTCCCAGGCCTTCAAACAGCGTCTGGGATTGCGGCACCAGCGGCCGCGACTCGTCGCCGGCGATCGTGCCGTCGGCAATCTTGGCGATCAATTGGCCGCCGGAGAGCGACACTTCGACGGTGCGCCTGTTTGCAAACCAGAACCCACGGTAGACGCCGACGTACCGCGCCAGCACGTCGGGTGCAACGGTCACCGCCGAGTTCGCGGCATCCGAGAGAGTGCCGGTCCAGAGCTCGCTGCTCTGTTCGCAGACCGCCTCGAGCAATTCCGTATCGGCCGCCAGCGCCATGTTCGCCGTAAAACCCCACGGCTTCGCGTACGCAGCCGGATCGGTGAAGGTCACCTCCACCTCCAGGTGGCCGACGTCCGGGCGCCGGTATCGCTCCGTCACACGCAACGCCTCCGTATGCGGCTGACCAGAGGCATTCAGCCATGTCTTGTCGTTGAAGCCGACACTGTCCACGACGAGCGTGTCGCCGTCCCAGCGGCCCACGGAGTACCCCATCCAGCTTGGTGCGGGGTCGGCCTCCAGCGCACGGCCGTCCATGTGGATCACGCGATAGGTGAGGTTGTCGTTCAGGATCGCTAGGGTGGCCGGCGTCTGGAGGATGCGCTTCCACCCGCCAAATCTCTCGGCCTCAGGGCCGCTCGGCAGGCATTGGAAAAAGGGGCGTCTCCTATAGTAATCCTGCTGATGCTGACGGACGACGTCGTTGACCCACGCCTGCGCGTTGATGGGGTCTGCACGGGGGACGGGAGCCGGCCCGTTCCAGATTCCGGTCAAATCGGGCTTGCCGTCGGGCCCGCGCGGTGTCGGTGCGGTGAGATCCGGCTTGCCGTCCTGAGTGCGCGGAATGCCCGGAGTAGGCCGATCCAGCCACTGGGCCCCAGCCGGAATCGTCCCCATCATCAGAATGAGCGCCGCGAGCAACAGCCTCATATCGCCCTCCGATTTCGTTGTGGAACGACCCCGATCGATGCCGGGATGGTAACACTCCAAACGGCTGCATGTCGTCCGAGGTTCCGGAACTATCTGGGGCTGACCTTGCCGCGACAGACTGCGTCTGCGTCGTCAAGCTATCCACGCACCCGATCGAGCGGATTTCACTCACGGGCGGCAATGTTCGCGACAACGCGCGCGGATAGGTCTCGGAAAGTCGCGCAGTGTTTAGTAACGCTCTGACGCCGGGGTCGGGCCCGCGGTGGCTATCCCGCGCCGAGACACCCCCGCCCGGTATGATCGCGGTCGTGTCCGAGCCCGACCGAGCATCAGCACATCTCGCAGATGCATCGGCCGCATCGGCTCTCGGAGTCTCGGGACTCGTTATTGAGCTGACCCGCGACGACGACCGCTGGCTGTTTGGCGCGCCGACGCCGTAGCCGTTCGTCTTGGCAATGAACGCTTCAGCCGCGGAATGGTGTTCGGCGCTCCTTCTCTCGGGGCTGCTGGCGGCATGCGGATCCAGTCCGACTCCAACGGCGCCCACGATCCTACCCACTCCGTCGGTCGGCACGCCAACACGATCTCCCGCAGCGCCACCTCTCACGATCGCACCGGTGCTCGCCAACCTCCCGCCGTAGAACCGGGACGAGTGGAAGCTCTGGATCGATGCCGACGGGGATTGTCAAGACACGCGAGCCGAAGTCCTCATCGAAGAAAGCGTCATCCCGGCGCTCTTCCGCGATCAGCGTCGGCGCACCCTTCATCACCGTGGTGCTCGAGGACGGCAGCTACTCGCTGATCAAGCTGTCACAGGAGGGCAAGGCGCTGCCGCGGTACGGTGTGGACTTCGGCCCGATCGACACCGTGAGGCTGGCGGCGGCGTGGAGGCGCTGCGGACGACGAGCCCGGACGAGCTCGCATCGGCGGCCGCGCGCGCGGCCCGCGAGCGGCGGAGCCTGGTGCTCGCGGTCCCTGTAGACTACGCCGACTACCGCCGGATGTTCTGAGCGCACCGCGATCGTCGGGGAACTGGGCGACGAGAAGGCGTGTCGACACGGACGTGCTGGAGGTTCGTCTGGACACTGGCCGCGCCTTCGCCGATAATCCGTTCCCCCTGCAGTGCTGATGTCCGACGGGCGGAAATATGCCTGGCGACCTCATCCTCATTCATACCTCGCGGTCAACGCCGCACTACGTTTCACGAACCCGCAACATGGAGGGGACCTATGGCCGTACGTAAGCCTGCCCGCAAAGCCACGAAGACCCGACGTGCCCGGCGAGCGGCTGTCACGACCGCGCAGGCACGCGCGCACGTCTTCGCACCGGCACACGTCAAGAAGATTCAAATCGAGGAGGTCGATCCCGATCGCGAGGTGAGTTATCGAATGCCGCCGCGACGGAAGAAAGCGCGGCGCGGCGCAGGAGTCGACCTCGGCGAGATGGGGCTGAAAATCTGGACCGGGCTCAAGGACAACGTGGTTGGATACATCCTCCACATCCGTCAGAACGGCACCCTGGTGCACGTGGGCGTATGGAACTGGGCGCAGACGCCCTCCGATGCGGCGAAAGGGTGGACGGAAGACACGAGGATGCATCTGGCCAGCGTCAGCAAGTTCCTGACCGCGGTGGGCACCGTGAAGCTCCTCGACTCGAAGAACCTCTCGTACGACACGAAGATCATCAATTACCTGCCGGCACACTGGAGCAAGGGACCCAACATCGACAAGATCACGTTCCGCCACCTGCTGACGCACACCTCAGGCTTCGTCACCGGTGGATCGGCGACCGACTACGCGACGATGAAGTCGAAAGTGGCGGCGGGAGTGGCCGGCGTAGGGGCCTACGACTACGAGAACATGAACTTCGGCCTGTGCCGGCTGCTCATCTCGACCATCAGCGGCGCCGTTGCGAAGAGCACGACCTACACACCTTCGTACCTGAACGACCAGCTCTGGGATCTCAACACGATCAATGCCTACACGTCGTACATGCAGGCGAAAGTCTTCACGCCGAGCGGCGTCGCCAACGCCGGCTTCGAACCGCTCGTCTACACACCCGACGCGCTGGCCTATCCGTTTCCCGTTGGAGTGACCAAAGGCTGGAACTCCGGCGATCTGAAAACCGTCGCCGGCGGCGCCGGGTGGCGGCTGTCGATCAACGAGCTGCTGAACGTCCTGAATCACATGCGGCGCAAGGGCACGATCGTGTCGGCGACCAAGGCGCAATACATGCTGGACAACTTCTTCGGCATCGACATGCAGACACCGACCGCTGCCGGAAAGCTGTACAACAAGAATGGTTCGTGGGGCACGGGCGACGGCCGAACCGAGCAGTGCGTGGCGTTTTTCATGCCTCAGGACATGGAACTGGCGCTCTTCGTGAACTCGCCGATCGGGCTGGCGAAACTCTCCCTGCGCAACCTCGTCAGGGATGCGTACCTGAATTCGCTGGGCTGAACGTCCACCGCGCAGGCTGGCCGTCATGAAGCGGCCGCCTGCGCCCTACAGCTTGCCGAGAGGCGGCCGTAATGTCTCATTCGTGGGCCGAGCCGTCGACTCCACGCTCGCGAGTCGTCATGCCGCACGCGAATAGTAATTGAGTAGCCCACCGAGTCGCGGACGGCGGCGAATGCGGCCGACATGGTCCCTCGCAGGCGCGCCCGCGATCAATTCGTTCTCAATCCCCTGGTGATTGCGCTCGCGGTGGTAGTGCTCGACGTACTCCCGCGCGAGAAGGCGCAGGTGGTCCTCACCGAGCGGGACCACACGATCGAGACATTCCTCTTTGATCGACCGCACGAACCGCTCCGCAAAGGCATTGCAGTTTGGCGCCCGGACCGGCGTCCGCATGATCCGAACTCCTTCCCGTTCCAGGAACTCCAGGACGGCCCGGCTCCACTTCGGA
>Ga0208185_1000233_pt1 | contig 33395 bp, 28 predicted proteins | sample EasRivMeERMLT700_FD_187532 | JGI IMG/M metagenome (GOLD analysis project Ga0208185, IMG submission 187532) | Soil microbial communities from meander-bound floodplain in the East River, Colorado, USA - East River MetaG ERMLT700 (SPAdes) (version 2) | ecosystem: Environmental > Terrestrial > Soil... | reverse complement strand
GGCAGGTCCGAGTCGGCCCCGTTCCAGAGAGCGAAGAAGGCTTCGTATGCCTTGCGCGCCTTGTCGGCATCGTTGCTCATCGCCGCTGCGCGAGCGAGTCCAACGTGGGCAAGGGGATAGAGTACTGAGGCTGGAACCTCGCCGCGGTGAGTGACGATATTCTCGAACTCGGACGCGGCGGCACGACCGTCTTTCAACTGAAGATAAGCCTGGCCTCGAAGGTAGACGGGCCAGAACTCCGCCGAGGGTGCGTGATCGTAACCCTTGACTGGCTCCAGCAGGGCGAGTCCTCGCGCCGGTTCGCCCTGCTCGATGGCTACGGCCGCCGCGGTTACGGGCAACGACACGCGGTTCGTGAGCGTCGCGTCCGGAAACCGTTTCGCCACTTCGCTTGAAAGGCTCAACGCGTCGCGTCCTGCGCCGCAGAGCGCGAGCACCCGGCTCGCTTGTTCCAGCGTGCCATTGTCACGACCCAGCTCGAGGCCCGTCGACACCTCGCGGCGTGCCTCGGCGCACTGCCCGACGACGGCGTGGTTCTCGGCGTCTTCCATCGTGAGCTGCGCCGCCACTTCGGTGAAGTTCCCCTGCAGGGACATCTGGATGCCGCGGCGGAACTGCTCGTGCGCCGCCGTTATGCGCCCGGAAAAGGCGGAAGTATTCGCCTGCCAGCCGAATGCGGCATTCGTCTCGCCTACGCCGACCGACGCCTCGAGCTCGCGCGCCATCGTTGTCGAATCCCCCTGGACGAAGGCAAGGAGGTACGACAGGCGGCGGGCGCCGATGAAATCGAGCCGCCGCTCAGCGGCCTGCTTGAGAACGGTCCGTGCTTCGTCAATCTGATTGATCGCGAGCAGCGCCGCGGAGAGATTTCCGTACGCCGGGACAAATTTGGGATCGAGACGGATGGCCTCGCGAAACGGCGTGACCGACTGCTCGAATCGGCCGAGTCGGATGAGTGCGGCCCCAAGACCGTTGAACGCGAACGCCTCTCTCGGATAGGTGGCGGTCCAGGATTGCGCGAGCTCGAGTGCTTTCTCCCAGTCCTGGATGGCATCGCGGTAGTAGCGCCACGAAATAAAGAACCGCTCGCGCTCGCTGACCCTGTCCCGCAGCTCGAATGCTCGTCGAGAATACGTCGGAGCCAGCGCTGACTGATAGGTGTTGACGTACACGCCCGAGAGGAACGCGTGAGCCATTGCGAACGTTGGATCGAGGTCGATCGCCCGCTGAAGCTGCGGAATGGCTGCGAGACGTGGCACTTCGAGGCCTTCGGACAATGCGAGCGAATAGGCGTGGAGCGCGTCGAGCGACGCCGTTGTGGCTCTCGGCAGAGGCACATCGAACTTCTGAATGGATGCGAGCGACTCGCCCAGCTTCTCACGCATCCTCGACGCGGCGGTGCCCAGCGACGTGAGGACCTGCTCTTTGCTGGCAGCTTCCGTTTGCTCCCGTGCCATCACGTCGCCGGTCTCCGCGTTGATGGCTTCGAGTGCGAGCACGTAGTTGCGTCCAAGACTGCCGATCGAGCCGGCGAACAGCGCTTTCACCTGTTCCCGGCGCGCGACCTCGCGCGCAAGCGAACGTGTAAGGCGCTCGTCAGGCGAGCGCTGCATCAGACGCAGCGTCTCCCGCACGCGATCGTCCGGAAACACCTTCAGAAAGGGGGACTGCTCCAACGCGACCGCAAGCGCCACCTTGAGCGTTCCGTCGAAGACGGCGTCGCCGGTTGTGTTATCGAAGTCGGCCAGGACGATCGTGTCCTGCTCGGTCAACGTGCGAGCGCCGGGCTTGTCGAAGTACGAGGAGGCCACACCCAGGATACCGACGAGGGCACCCAGTGCGGCTCCGGCAACCCACCACGGTGTTTTCAGCCAGCCTTGCGAAGGGGCCGCCGCGACGAATCCTGTGTCCGTTCGGGTTCCATCCTCCGGCAGGCTCAGTGCCATTTCGAAAGCCGACGCCGGGCGATCGCGCGGGTCTGGCGAGAGCGCCTGCATGACCACGCGTTCGAGCTCCGGGTTGACGTTGGTGACCAGCGTCGATGGCTTCGGCAGCGAGCCCGCGTCACTGGATCGTTTGAATGCCTCTGGTCCGATGAGAAGCTCGTACAGCACCAGACCCAGCGCGTAGACGTCTGTTTGCTCCGAGAGCGGCGCTCCCTGCGCGCGTTGTTCCGGCGCCATATAGCGCGGCGTGCCCGTGCGCTTGTGAAGACCGGCGTCTGTTCTTGGAATCGCAATCCCGAAATCGGTGATCCGTACGAGTCCGTCGTCGTCGATGAGCACGTTCGCAGGTTTCAGATCGCGATGCAGGACGTCTTGCGCGTGCGCCGCGGCCACACCGGCGCACAACTGGCGGCCAATGTCGACAACCTTCTCGGAGGGCAGCCGCCCGACGCGCCGAAGGAGCGCGGCGAGGTCTTCCCCTCGAACCAACTCCATCGAGTAGAAGATTCCACCCTCCGCTTCGCCAACGTCGAAGACGCGACACACCGCCGGGTGCGTGATCTGCCTCGCCAGACGAACTTCGTTGAGGATGCGCTCCCGCGCGGCGGGATCGGCCGAATTGATCAACTTCAATGCAACCGGCGTCTCGAGCACGAGGTCATCAGCCTGCCAGACATCGCCCATGCCGCCGCGGCCAATCCGCCTGGTCATCCGATAGCGGCCGGCAAACACCTCGCCTGGCGCGAAATCGGCCACGGGCGTGTCTTGCGCCGGCTCATCCTCGGCTGCATCGTCGTCGTGAAACGCCAGCAGCGACTCGACCTCGTGTCGCAAGCCGACGTCATCACCGCACGCTTCCATCACAAATGCGGCACGGTCGGCAGGGGGATGGCCGAGCGCGGCGAGAAATACGTCTTTCGCGCGGTGGTGTAACGAGGACATTTTTGACGGTACAACGGAGTGTACTACTGGAGCCGGGCGTATTCGCGTCGCGCCTCGTTCAAAGGCTGAAGCGCCGAATCCGCACCGTTCCACAGGGAAAAGAGCTGCTCATAGGACGTGCGAGCGCGGGCGACGTCCCCGGTCAATGCCGCCGCGCGCGCGACACCGAGGTGCGCGAGCGGGTACAACGGAGAGGTCGGGGCCTCTCCGCGATGGCTCAGGATGCCCTCAAACTGGGCACTGGCGGCGTGGCCGTCCTTCAATTGCAAGTACGCCAGGCCTCGCAGGTAGGGTGGCCAGAACTCGGACGATGGAGCGTGATCGTACGGCGCGACAGCGTCCAGTCGCTCGATCGCACGCGCGGATTCACCGCGACGCAACGCGAGGGCAGCGTCGGTGACCGGCAATTGAATGCGGGCCGTCAACGCGGCGTTCGAAAATCGACTCGCCAGCTCCTTTTCGAGGCCCGAGGCCTGGTTGCCGGCATCACACAGGGCGAGCGTGCGAGCCGCGCGCTCCAGTGTGAAATTGTCGCGACTCAGTTCGAGTCCGGCCGAGACTTCGCGCCGAGCCTCGGCACACTGCCCGGCGATCGCGTGCGACTCGGCGTCCTCCATGGTCCATTGAGCGCCAAGCTCGCGGAAGTTATCGTGAAGCGCTTCCTGAACGCTGCGCTGGAACAGTGCGTGAGCGGCTCCAAATCGTCCCGAAAAAAGCGACGTACGCGCCTCCCAGCTCGACGTCCACATCGTCGCGGTTGTACTGCGCGCCGCCTTCAGCTCGCGAGCCATTGCTGATGAATCGTTCTCGAGGAAGGCGAGCAGGTACGCCGACCTTCGGAGGCCGATGGAATCGAGGCCGCGCGCACCGGGCTCGTGAAGGAGCGTGTTTGCCTCTGCAAAGCGATTCAGGGCAATCAATGACCCCACAAGGTTTCCATGCGGCGGAACGAACCGGGCATCGAGGCGTATGGCTTCGCGAAAGGCACCGACGGCACGCTCATGCTGACCGAAAGCCGCCGACGCGATCCCCAGGCTGTTGAACGCAAACGCTTCGCGCGGGTACGTCCTCGTCCAGGATTGCGCAAGCTCCAACGCCTTGTCCCACGCCTGCTCGGCGTCGAGGTAGTAACGCCACGAAATGAAGAAACGCTCACGCTCGCTCACTCTGTCGCGCAACTCGAACGCTCTGCGCGCAAAGGCTGGAGCCTCTGCAGACCGGCCGGTGTTGGCGTACACACCCGAGAGCAAGGCCTGCGCGAGGGCGAAGTTCGGGTCGAGCTCAATCGCCCGTTCGAGGTGCGGAATGGCTTCAACGCGCGGAATCACCCTGCCTTGATCGAGCGCGAGTGAATACGCATGAAGCGCATCGAGCGATGCCGTTGTCGCTCGGGGCAGCGGGACATCGAATCGCTGAATCGACGCAAGCGACTCGCCCAGCTTTTCACGCAGCCTCGAGGTCGCCTCGCCAAGCGATGTCAGCACACCCTCCTTGGCCTCGACCTCTACCTGTTCGCGGGCCATGACATCGCCGTTCTCGGCGTTGATCGCCTCGAGTGCGACCACGTAGTGGCTGCCGAGACGCCCAATCGACCCGGCGACGAGCGCCTTCAGCCGCTCGCGGCGCGCAAGCTCACGGGCGATCGATCGCGTCACCGGCTCTTCGGGCGCCTGCTCCATGAGGCGCAGGGTCTCGCGTACACGGTCATCGGGAAACACCTTCAGAAATGGCGACTGTTCCAAGGCGACCGCCAGCGCCACCTTGAGCGCTCCGTCGAACACTGGCTCGCCGGTCGTATTCATGAAGTCGGCGACGACGATCGTGTCCTGGTCGGTCAAGGCGCGCCCCTGGCGCGGGAACGATGACGCCGACAGAACGGCGAGGATACCCACCACGGCTGCGACTGCAGCCGCCCCGAGCCACGGCCATATGCGACGACGGCTGGTGGCGGGCGCGGCCATCAGCAGGCGTTCTGCCATTGCGGCTGGCGATGCCGGTCGATCGCGCGGATCCTGTGCGAGCGCCTGCACGATGACCTGCTCGAGCTCCGGTGGAACGTCTGGACTGAACGCCAAGGAGCCAGGTGATGGCAGCGCTCCGGCGAGCAGCTCGTACAGCACGACACCGACCGCATACACGTCGCTTCTTTCTGAAAGCGGAGCGCCAGGCGTCAGCTGCTCCGGCGACATGTAGCCAGGCGTCCCGATGAGGGCATGGTGTCCGGTCTCGTCCGTCGTGATCGCGATTCCGAAATCGGTAATCCGCACCGAGCCGTTTTCGTCGATGAGGACATTCGCAGGCTTGAGATCCCGGTGCAGCACCCCCTGGGCGTGGGCGGCCGCCAGGCCGGCACAGAGCTGAAGGGCGATGTCGACGACTTTTTCCGCAGGCAGTCGACCTACGCGTCGGAGCAAGGTGGCGAGGTCTTCGCCGTGCACGAGCTCCATGGAGTAGAAGACCCTGCCCTCCGTCTGGGCAATGTCGAACACGCGGCATACTGCCGGGTGAGTAGTCTGCCGCGCCAGCCGCACCTCATTGAGGATCCGCTCCCGCGCTTGCTCGCTCGTCGAGGAAATCAGTTTCAAGGCGACGGGCGTCTGCAGGACGAGATCATCTGCGTGCCAGACCTCTCCCATGCCACCGTGTCCGATGCGCGTGATCATCCGGTAGCGGCTTGCGAACACATAACCGGGTGCAAATCGACCCGTGCCGGCCCCGTCGTCGTTCGGGGCACCTGTGAAGCCGGCGCTCCGGTCGGCGGATGGTCCGCCTTCGCCACTTCGCGGCTTCGGCGAGACAAGCGGGGTCAGCGCTGCGAGAGACCGGTCCTTCTCGTTCGCGCCTTCTGTCAATGAAGAGTCCGGAAGAAACGAGTCTAACCCGCCCTCGTGGGCACGTCGAGATGCTACGATCCTTCTTCACACGCCGCATGAAGAGTTCAGTACACGCCTCGCCCTCCCCGCTGCTCATTGCCGTCGTACTCACCATTGCGTTTGCGGTTTCCGCGCGCGCCGCGGACACCGGAACGGTCTCGGGCGTTGTGTTCGATCAGAACGGAGCGGTCGTTACCGACGCCACCGTGAAGATCTCGGGGGACCGGCTGCCAGTCGGGCGCACCGCACAGACCGGTGCGAACGGTTCGTACCGGTTTGAGTACCTCCTGCCAGGTGAATACGCGATTGCCGTCGATGGCGTGATCGGCAGCGCCAGCCGTCCCGCCATCGTTGACGTCGGGAAGGACACACAGGTCGATCTGGTCATCGGCCTGTCGATCACGGAGGCGTTGACGGTGACGGCGGCAACGCCGAGCGTTGATGTTCGGTCGACCGAGGTCAGCTTCAACATCAAAGCCGATACGTTCAACCGCCTTCCGCTCGAGCGCACGTACCGCGGACTGTTCCAACTCATCCCAGGCGTCGCCGACAATCGAAGCAACGTCGGGCCCGCCGCTGGTGGCGGTCGACAGGACAACACGTACTTGATCGACGGCGCGAACATCACCAATCCCGCGTACGGCTATCTCAGCACCGAAGTGAACGAGCTCGATATCGCTGAAGTGAATCTGAAGCGCGCCGGAATCAGCGCCGAATTCGGCCGCACCAGCGGCACTGTTACGAATGCGGTCAGCCGCAGCGGCTCGAATCGTGTTGCCGGCATCGGCCGGCTCGACTGGCTGTCGAAGCATCTGGTCAGCGCGTACACGCTGCCGGGCGACCTGATCGATCGTGGAGTCAAGGCTGGCGCCTTCCGAGATCCGCAGCTGACGACGGAGATCGGGCCGGCGATCGGCGTCGGCGGTCCGATCCTGCAGGATCGCATTTTCTTTTACGGATCCGCGCGTTACGCTCGTGAGACGAAGTGGGATCGCGTGAACAAGGTCGCGACACCGCTACCTGATGAAATACGCACCGCGCAGGAGTTCTACGGAAAGCTCACCGCCGTTCCAACAGCACGCCATCAATTGAATGCGGGCTATCGGCATCGGCCCAGTCACGTCGAGAATGCTGGTATTGACTCGAGCGCGGCGCCAAGTGTCGCAACCAACACCGACAACGGCAGCGGGATCGCAAGCGCCGAGTGGGCGACGTTCATGACCGGCCGCAGCTCGCTTAGTGTGCGTTACCTCTACATGGGCGAGACCAATGAGGATGCGCCGGTCACGGCTCTCGGCTACCTGCCGCCGTTCAGCCCGACCAATCTGACGGCGATGGGCCAGTACACCGATCCCGCCCAGGCTGATCTCAAGGTAGGGGGCAACCAGTTCGCGAATATCCAGAACTATCGCCGCCACGAAGCTCGAGCGACGTTCAGCCAGTTCTTCGACCTCGGCGGAAGCTCTCACGCCCTGAAGGCCGGCGGCGGTTCGGAGTTCGGCGAAGAGACGTTCAACCGGCTCGCCAATGGATGGGGGCTTATTTCAAATATCACCCAGAACGGTGTGCCAGGGCTCCGCGCCCGCTACTACACCCGTCAGCCTTCCCAACTCGGTCAGGGACGCACGTATTCCCTGTTCGTTCAGGACGATGTGACGATCGCGAACCGGACATCGGTGAACCTCGGTGTCCTTGTCAATCGCGACTCATTCTCGCAGGAGGTCAGGGGCAGTTCAGGATGTCCTGCGACGATTGCATTGAAGGGCGGCGCCGCGGTGTACGAGTCGAGCGGTGACACGTGTAATTTTCTTCGGTTCGGCTTTGCCGACGAAATCCAACCGCGTCTCGGCGTGAGCTATCAGGTGCGGAAGGGGAAGAGCGACAAGGCGTATGTGAATTGGGGCCGCTACTACAACATGGATCAGAAATCGGCTGGCCGCAGTCTCGCGCCGAATCGTATTTTTCAGACGCAGACGGATTTCGACCTGAGCGGCCAAGTCCTGGCCAGCGCGCCGCTCGCGTCAACGACCGGGAAGCTGATCGACCCCGCCATCAAGCCTGTCTATACGGACGAAGTCCTGTTTGGATATGCCACGCCGTTCGCCGCGGCGTACAGCGCGGAAGTGTTCTACATGTTCCGCACGATGAAGAACTTCATCGAGGATCTTCCGTCGCGTCTGAGCGGAACGGCGCCTACCAGCGGTCCCTTTGTCGCCGCCAATCTCCCGTGCGTTGCGTTCGCCGCGTGCCGATCGGCGGACGCCAGGCGAACCTACCGTGCAATCACCGCGGATGTCCGCCGCCGTCTTCTCAACGGCTGGATGAGCGACGTCAGCTACACGTGGAGCCGATTCGAAGGCAATGTCGATCTCGACTACTCGCTTGTCGCAGTATTCAATACGTCATCGTTCATCCAGGACGGCCCCGGCACGAATGTCGAGGATCCGAATCGCTTCGGTCCTCTTTGGGAGGATCGGCCACACGTCTTCAAGGTGTTCACCTCGTGGGCGCCGACCAGCCGAGTGACCGCCTCGAGCTATCTACGCGTGCAAAGCGGCACGCCCTGGACCGCACGTGCCCGCGACGTGCCGGGGGCCATGATGAACTACCTGGAGCCGGCCGGCAGTCATCGCAACCCGACCTGGGCAAATCTGGATGTAATGGGCGCGTACCGAGTGCCGCTCAACGCGCGCGCAAGCGTGTCGTTTGAAGCGCGTGTGCTGAACCTGTTCAACAACCAGACCCGCTTGTCGACCGACTCGCTGCAGTACCTCGACCTGCGAACCGTGGCGACCGCGCCGTACTTTGCGCCCTATCTGCAGCCGAACCCGTTTTTTTCCACTGGCAACGGCTTCGCGCCTCCTCGGCGTCTGCACGTCGCCGCCGTAGTCAGTTTTTAGGTCCGCTGCTCGCCTTCACGCGCTCGGCGCCCTGAGCTGGCACCTTCTATTCACGCCTCAGCCGTGCGGTCGACCACTTCACGCCACGCGGCCATACCCTCGTCGGTAATCATCGCGCCGCAGATCCAACTGGCGTCGTCCTTCGCTTGTTGCCAAATCACGCGCACGTTGAGCGAAACGGCTGCGCTCGGGATGCTGATCTGGAACGTGGACTCCGGCGCGACACGTGGCGGATGGTCCGCCGCGAAACGCATTCCTCCGTAGCTCACGTCCACGATTCGCACCGCGGCATGGTCCACCTGCGCCGGCAGTTCGGAGGCGAGACGTTTGCGCTGCCATCGTCTGGCAGGATGAAAGGCTTCGAATGGTGCCGTGTCGGCGAGCTTGCGCTCAACCATAGCCATCAAATCAGACGGGGCAAACGGCTTGAGCACGAATTCAGCGCCGAGCTGCTGAGCTTCGGCTTCCAAGACTCGATCGGGAAACCCGGTCATCACGATGGCTGGAATTGGGTTGGGATTCGTGGCCAGCAACTGGAGCCCGTTGAATGCGCCAAGCCGAACGTCTGTGATCAACAGGTGGGGGCGTTCGGCCACCAGCGCTTTTTTCGCGGCCGGAATCGAATCGACTGCCACGACGTCGTAGCCGGCGTTCCTCAAGAGGGCGACCAGTCCCCGCCGGGTGGCACTGTCGTCCTCCACAACCAGAATTTTGCGTGCTATTGGGGCGTTCATTTGCAGGCGAAGCATCAGTACGACACAAACCCTGGCTCGTGACAATGTCCAGATCGTCACAATGGCTCAGTTAATGAGACGTCTGCACAGAGAATTTCGTTGCGATAAGGTGTGAACGGTCGGATAAGTGGCAAGTCTCGCCTGTCTACCAGGAGGTGCCATATGGCAATGAACGAACTTGAGATGTTCCTGAGCGCGTGGGAGCGCGAAGCGGAAAGTACTCTAAAGCTGCTACGGGCACTGCCCGCAACGCAGTACGACTTTCGACCCGATGCCGGCGGCCGATCGCTCGGCGAACTGGCGTGGCACCTCGCTGAGGGTGACGCCTACATGAGCTACGGTATCGAGAATGGCCGCTTCGCGATGGACGCGAAGCCACCAAATATCGAGCGCCCGCGTACTGTGGAGGCTCTGGCGCTCGGGTACGAACGGATTCACCGCGAGGCGGTCGCGCGAATCCGCAAACTCAAGCCAGAGGATCTTGACCGTACGATCCAGTTTTTCAATGGCCCCATGGCGATTCGCGACATCCTGTGGGCCAGCATCATTTCGCACGGCATTCACCACCGAGGGCAACTCTCGCTCATGTGCCGGTTGGCGGGCGGCAAAGCGCCCGGTCTCTACGGTCCCAACCGGGAGGAAACGGCTACCATGCGTGCCGGCGCGAGCGCATAACGCCGTACTCGGAAATTCTGGCGCGAGGGACGGTTGCGGAGCACAGCGCTCCGGCCGTCGTCTCGCTGCCAGTCCCTGGGAGTACACGTCCATCTCTGTCGGCTATGCTCATCGGTGAGAGGTGCCGATGAAGGGGAGAACCAACCCGCCCGCGATTCGCGACAATCCCGCCCTTGCAGATGTGATCGAGCAGAACATTCTTACGATGCTGGCGGTTCGGAAAACGGAAGACCGCCGTAAGAACGCGCAGGATCGCCTCGCTGATGCGTTGACGCGATTCTCAGGGAGCATGTGGTTCGTCTACATCCACGTGGCATGGTTCGGATGGTGGATCGCGGACAACATGGGGTGGATTCGGGGCCGCGTGTTCGATCCGTTTCCGTTCGGACTGCTGACGCTGATTGTCTCTCTCGAAGCCATCTTCCTCGCGACCTTCGTCCTCATCAGCCAGAATCGCGCGGCGATTGTCGCCGACATGCGGGCGGACCTGGATCTCCAGATCGATCTCCTGGCCGAGTACGAGGTCACGCAAGTCCTCCGGCTCGTTGCCGCAATCGGGAAGAAGCTGCAGGTGGAGGGATGCGACGGCGCCGAACTCGATCAGTTGGAGAGGCGCGTCGCGGTGGGGGAGCTGATCAAGGAGATGCAAGTCCGAGCGGAAGAAGCGCGCTTGCGGCCGGCCTGACAGGCCCGGACGAATCAGGGTGCGCGATCGAAGATAACGGTCAAGGCCAGCAAATTTGGCCGAGCGGTCCTCTTGGCCAGTATCCACGAATCTGAGAAACGAGGCGAGGCCGCGCTCGGATCGGGAGTCGTCCACCAGTCTTCGCTCACGCGCGCGAGGTCCGGCAGCGCGAAACCAAGGAGATCTTCGATCTCCGTGAACTTCAGGACGACGCGGTCGGCGAATCTGCCGTCCAGATACTTGTAAAGCGACAGGTATTTCCCGGACATCACGGGTCGTTGCACTTTCGCTGTCTCCACAACTGGTGCAGGCTGGATACGCACCCTCGATTGTCGCCTCTTCATCCATTCCAGCATGCGGTACTCCGTCTTCTGCCTTTCGGTCCAATCAAGAGCCGCGGGGTAACTCTGCAATAGCCCGCGGAGCGATGCCACCAGCGTACGCGATGCGTCATTCATGGACTTGTGCTCTTTTGAACAGCTGTGCGTTTTTACAGGAGACAAAGAGGCGAGGAGGCGTACGAAAGAGTGCACACCGCTTGCTCGCGAACTCGCGCTGGGCTCATTCCACAGGAGGCTCGCCAAATGACATGGAAGGACAAGCTCGAGCTGGGGTTGAAAGAAGACGTTTGGTCGGTCGCCTGAAATTCTACTCGCGCGTGCGGACCAGCCTGATGTGGCCTACGAGACGCGCTTCAGGCGGCTTTCGTTCGCAACGGGGCGTTTGATTCGTCGCCGGCCGGGTGGAATCGCAAGCACCGGAACGGATGTCGATCTGACCACGCCTTCCGTCGTCGAGCCAAACAAGAATTTGGACGCACCGCCCACCCCGCGGTAGCCCATGACGATCAGATCGCAACCGTGCCGCTCTGCAACGTTCACGATTTCTCTGGCCGGCTTGCCGGCGGTCGTGACGAGTGTGACGTTCATCGGTCGCGACGCTGTCACGCTGATGACGAACCGGCGCAGGTCGTGCTCGCTCGCGTGAATCAGCGCACGCGCGTCGGATTTTGTAGCCGCGGCAATCGCAAGCAGCGGGTCGTTGACATACACGACGACGAGGTGGCAACTGGAGCGCCGCGCAAGCGCTGCGGCATACCGCAAGGCTGCCCGCGAGTGAGTTGAAAAGTCCACCGGGCAGAGGATCGAGCGGAATACATGTGGGTCGGTAGATTGTCGCGCCATGGAAACCTCGCTTGTTTCAGCGGCAAGTGAGGTGCCACGCGTCGGCAGCAGGCTGCCGCGCGAAGCGATGATTAGGAGCGAGCATAGAGCCTGTCAGCGCGGAAAATCCCGCGACGCGTGTGGAATTCCCCTCCGTTCTCACCGCGGCCGCGGCGTCAGGCTCGGTTATTTCGATGTGATGTGACGTTCTTCATCGGCAGGCTTTGTGCCTCGGTCAACACCGGGGTCGGACGTGTGTGGACGGCGCAGGGGAGCGCGATGCCGGAGATGAGGACGCCGTACAGGCTTTCCGTGACGCTTGCAGTCCTCATGCTCGTCCAGGCCCTGCTCGGATTGCTGTTTCAGCAGCAGTACCGCGATGACGAGTGGATCACAGCAGCCTGGTTTGGCAACGACTGGGTCACCCTCGTGGTGGGGATACCGCTGCTTGCAGCCGGTCTCGCGTTCGCGGCGCGAGGTTCGGTACGGGGACTCCTGCTGTGGCTCGGCATGATCGGGTACGCCGTTTACAACTACGCGTACTACCTCTTTGGAGCCACGCTCAATGTGTTTTTCCTGCTCTACGTCGTTCCGCTCGTGCTCTCGGCGGTGACACTCATCATCGCACTGTCACGCGTCGACATCGGTCACGTGGCCGCAAGTTTCCGGTCGGCGACCCCCGTGCGGATCATCGGCGGCTATCTCGTATTCGTCGGATTAGGCCTGGCGTCCGTCTGGATCGCGATGTGGGCGTCGTACGTGTTCGCCGGTCGACCGACTCCCGTGGCGCCGGAGGCGTTCAAACTCGTCGCAGCGCTCGACATCTCGATCATGGCGACGGTGCTCGGGCTCGGGGGAATCCTGTTGTGGCAGCGGCAGGCCTGGGGATACGTCGTCGCGGCGATCGCCGGCATCCAAGGATCGCTGTATCTCCTCGTGCTGTCGGTCAACTCGATCATCGCAATCCATCGCGGTCTGGCGGAAACACCTGGCGAACTTCCGATGTGGGGGTCGCTCGCAATATTGACCTCGGCTGCGACGCTGTTGTTGCTGGTGAACGCACGAACCGATCGCAGCCGTTTCGCTTCACGTCGGATGTGCAACAGACGGTCTGAGTACACTGGACATCGGTGACGAGTGACCTGACGGCGCTGACGGGAGTTGTCGTCGGTGCACTGGGCGGCGCCGCGATCGGCGTGGAGCGGCAGCGTTCCGGACATGCCACCGGTGCGAATGCCCGGCTCGGCGGGGTACGCACATTTACGCTCCTCGGTGGTGTCGCCGGCATGGCGGGCTGGCTGATCACCGCTGGATTCGGCAGTATTGCCGTCGTCCTTTGCGCTGGCGCTGTCGGGCTGATCGTCGTCGGCTATGTCGTCGCGAGCCGCAACGACGTGGACGCCACAACCGAGGCGGCTGCGCTTGTCGTGATCGCGGCCGGCGTTTTTGCAGGAGTCGGACGACTTGCGCTCGCCAGCGGCACGATTGCGGTCACCGCGCTTCTGCTCGTCGAGAAGTCACGTCTGCACGCCCTTGTCGCACGCATTGACGATTCGGAGCTTCGCGCCGCCGTGCGCTTCGGCGTCATGGCAGTCGTCATCCTTCCCCTTCTTCCTGAGGGTCCCATCGGATCTCTGGGTGGCGTCAAGCCTCGCGAGCTCTGGCTGCTGGTCCTCTTTTTCACAGGTCTCAGTTTTGTCGGGTACCTCGCACGCCGTGTGTTCGGGCCCCAGCACGGCTACCCGCTGGCAGGGGCGTTTGCCGGTCTCATTTCATCGACGAGCGTGACGCTCACGTTCGCGCGCCTCAGCCGAGATGACGGAGCGCTCTCGCGTCCGCTCGCAGTCGGGACGATCGCGGCGTGCACGATGCTGTTTCCCCGCGTCTTCATCGCGACGTCCGTCCTGCACATGACTGTCGCGTGGGAGCTCCTGCCGTACGTGGCGGCGCCGTTCGCGGTAGGCGTATTCGCACTCCTTGTGTGGCTACGCAGGAATCCAGACGACGCGTTCCAGATTGACATGCCGTCGAACCCCCTGCAGGTGGGTCCCGCGTTGCAGATGGCTGTGACGTTTCAACTCGTGCTGTTTGCGGTGAGTTGGGTGCAGCGCACGTACGGGGATCCAGGATTGCTCGTGTCCGGAGCCGTCCTCGGACTGACCGATGTCGATGCCTTGACGATTTCAATGGCGAAGGGCGCCGCGGGTGGAGTGGCGCCTGACGTTGCGGCACAAGCGATCGCCATTGGCATTCTCGCGAATTCGGTCCTGAAGCTCTGTCTGGCGCTGGCACTCGGCACGCCACAGTTTCGACGCCTGAGCGGAGCTGCGTTGGCGGCTATGACTGTGGCGTCCGGGGTTTCAATTGCTTCGCTTCGATGAACGGGCTCGAATGCGATGCCCCATCAGGACGGCGGCCGATGTCGGGCACCGGAAAACGCCGATCGGAGCGGTCGCGGACGCTCACCCGCCAACTCGCGCGACGTGTGCCGTCGTTCGTGTTGACAGAGTGGGTCACACCTCATAACGTGACACGATGATCTCGAGACGCACCGCCAGCACGATCGAGGTGCACAACGCCGCAGGGTCTGTCAGCAGGAGGGCATTCCTGGACGCGGCGTGCCGTGCAGGAGCCGGCTTCGCGGCAATGGGACTGGGATCGCCACGCGAGCTGTTTGCGCAGGGAGGCCTGTCGAAGGACCAGTTGATCGTTCGTTCGGCTCGCCCCCAGGATCTCGAGACTCCCGCACACCTGCTGACATCGTGGATCACCCCCAATGAGCTGTTCTACGTCCGCTCGCATTTCTACACGCCGGCGATTAGAGAAGCGGAATGGACTCTTCGGATCGATGGTGAGGTCGATGCCTCGTTGACGTTGACGCTCGACACCGTGAGACAGTTCGCTTCCAAGACGATCGCAGCGACGCTGGAATGTGCCGGAAATGGCCGCAGCTTTCACGATCCGCCGGTCGCCGGCGTTCAGTGGGGGAAGGGAGCGGTGGGTACGGCGCGATGGACCGGAGTGCCGCTTGCCGAGGTTCTGAGAAAAGCCGGGATCAAACCGTCTGCCAGGTATGTCTGGTTTGATGGCGCTGACGTTGGCGTCGGAACTGCCCCGGATTTCATCCGTAGTCTGCCGATCGAGAAGGCTATGCACCAGGACACGCTGCTCGCGTACGAAATGAACGGCGAACGGCTGCCCACACCACACGGATTTCCGCTGCGCGCGATCGTCCCCGGGTGGGAAGGCGCGTACAGCATGAAGTGGCTCACGCACATCACCGTCAGCGATCGCAATCATGACGGCGCCTTCGTACAGGCTGCCTACCGTTTACCTCGCTGGCCCGTCTCTCCCGGGGCCCTGGTCAGTCCCGCCGACACGGTGCCGGTCACGGAGTTGTCCGTGAAGTCGATAGTGACCGAACCGGGCGCTGACTCCGTTATCCACGCTGGTGGCCCCGTCACCATTGCCGGGTTTGCATGGAGCGGCGAGGCACAGATTCGCCGGGTCGATCTGTCGACCGACAATGGCCGGACGTGGTCGTCCGCGCGTCTCGGGCGGGATCAGGCGCCGTACGCATGGAGACGTTTTGAGTTCGTGTGGCGGGCAATGGAGCCCGGTTCGCATGTGGTGCTGTCGCGCGCCACAGATGCGCGCGGTCGGATTCAACCGGTGGTCGCGGAGTGGAATCCGGGTGGGTATCTGTGGAACGCGATCGATCAGGTGCGCGTGCATGTCTCGCCGCAGTAGGAACACCATCGGGTCCCGCCGCGGCCTGTTGCTCGGTTGTCTCGGAGCAGTCTGGCTCCTGTCGGTGACCGCGCGGGCGCAGGTCGATGCCGCACCACAGCTCCAGGCCGTCCCTTCCGAGACTGACATTCCGGCAGGGGAGGGGTCGGAGATCCTGCGTCGACGATGCCTCGGATGTCACGCAGCAGACCTGATGCGGCAGCAGCGACTTTCGCGCAGCGGCTGGGAACGCGAGCTCACGAAGATGATCTCGTGGGGCGCTGCGGTCGAAGACTCAGAGCAGAAGGAACTGGTGGAGTATCTCGCTGCACACTTCGGTGTCGAGAGACCATCGCAACAACTGCCTGCGGACATCGCACGTTCCGCATCTGAGTTGCTCGAGACGAAGTGCCAGAGCTGTCACGACCTCCGGCTTATCGAAGCGCAGCGATTGGATGTGGCCGGCTGGGCGCGCGAAGTGGACAAGATGAACAATTGGGGCGCCCGCGTCGCCGCTTCAGAGAAAGATGGTCTGGTCCGTTACCTCGCGACGCGGTTTGCACAATAGGTCCCGGCCCGTGTGCATGTCGATGTCATCGCACATCGACAAGGTGGCGCATGTTCGCCGTGAGGAGCGGAGCGAGCGTCGTCGTGAGAAGGACTAGTACCCATATGCGGCCCGACAGGACGTCGTAGTCGGCGAGCAGCTCGTTCCAGGGTGTCCTGAACACGTAGTGACCGGCGAGGAACTCAAACGCGAGCGTGAGCGCCAGCCAGACGAGGCCAATGAGAAATGCCTCTCTGGCAGTCACGGGATTGATCCATCCGATCGCCACCCATGACAACAGGAAAATCAGCGCCGACAGCGACAGACTGCTGACCGCGTGACCAGCGGACCCGCCGATTCGCGGGATCAGCCACGCCTCCCGTGCAGCTCCGTTGACCACCGCAAGAGCGAGAAGGACAAGCCACGCGAGTAAGGCACGAATCAACACGATGAAGCTCCTTCGCCGGCGCGATCCGATGATCTGAGGAACCGAGGGCTCTTAGAGATCGCTCATCAGTCTCGGTGGGAAGGCTGCCCGCAGCGCATTTAGTACCGCAGCCACATCGATCACTTCCTGACTGATTGCACCGTCGACTGGACTCAAATAGCCGGCCGCTGCGACCAGCATTCCGGCGATGCTGAGGAGCATGCCGCCGACGGCGCTCTGCAGCGCAATGGCGCGCATCCTCCGACTGATATGGATGAATTCATCCACCTTACTCAGCGAGTTGTCCATGATGACGATCCCCGCCGCTTCCGTCGTCACGTCGCTGTTCTGCCCGATGGCGATGCCGACCGTGGCTGCCATCATTGCCGGAGCGTCATTGATCCCGTCGCCGACGTAGAGCGTCGGGGCCGCGGCTGTTTCCTTCCGGACGATCTCCAGCTTCTGCTCGGGAGTCGCCGGAGCGTAGATGTCCGTGATGCCCACCTGGTCCGCGAGGTAGCGCACCTCGGATTGGCGATCCCCCGAGACGATCATCAGCCGCGTGAATCCGTGCTTCGGACCCAGGTGCCTCACGAACGGCAGGCTGTCGGACCGCGGAGCGTCGCGAAAGCGATAGGTCGCCGCGACGTGACCGTCGATCGTCACCACGCATTCGAGCCCTCCGCCTGACGATGGGAGCCGATCGGCACCGGGCACGCCCGATGCGATCAATTTGCTGCGACTCGTGATCTGGACCTCGTGACCGGACACCCGGCCGCGGAGCCCTTGTCCCGGCGGCTCGCTTGCCTCGGCGGCTTCGCCGAGCTCGACGCCCTCGTGGATCGCGGCGGCGAGAATGGCACGCGCCAGCGGGTGTTTCGAATAGCGCTCCAGGCTGGCCACGAGCGTGAGCACCTCGACTGGCTGGAACCCGGGGGCCACGAGCTGTTCGGTCAGCGTCGGAGCGCCGTAGGTCAGCGTGCCGGTCTTGTCAAAAATCGCGATCCGGCATCCGACGATTTGCTCGAGTACGACAGGATTCCTGACGATGATGGCACGCCGGGCGCAGAGGGAAATCGAGCCGATGATGGCGACGGGTATCGCGATGAGCAGTGGGCACGGCGTGGCAATCACCAGCACAGCCAGGAAGCGGACGGCGTCGCCGCTTGCCGCCCATGCCAGGAGCGCAAGCGCGAGCGCGACCGGCGTGTAAATCGCGCCAAGGCGATCGCCCAGTCGCCGGAGCTGCGGGCGCGTCTCTTCCGATTCGCGCATGACTTCCATGATCTTCGCGTAGCGCGAGTCGGCGGGGCGCTGCGTTGCACGGATCGTCAAGGCCGAGTCACCGTTGACTGCACCAGAGATGACCGTTGACCCCGACGTCTTGGTCATCCGGAACGGTTCGCCCGTGAGGTACGACTCGTCCATCACGCCGTGTCCGTCGATCACGACGCCGTCCGCGGGACAGATCTCGTGCGGGTAGATGACGAGCGTGTCGCCCACGGCCACATCCTCGAGCGCCACATCCAGGATGTCCGCGTCCCGTTTGCGGTGAGCCACGGAAGGCATCCGCGAGGCGAGTGCGGCAAGCACCGATGATGCGCTCCGCAAGGCATAGCTCTCCAGCGCCTCGCCTCCCGCAAGCATCAGGACGACGATGGAGCCTGCCAGGTATTCGCCCAGCAGGACCGACGTCACGATGGACATGCCTGCGAGCAGGTCAGATCCGAACTCGCGTCTCAGAAGTTTCGTGAGCAGTTCAAGGACGAGAGGTACGCCGCCGACGGCGAGTGTGAGCACGAGCGGCAGTCGGGTCGTCGCCGGCGCCGCGTGGACGCCGAACCGGAGCACCAGATGCGCGAGGATTCCCGCCGCAGACAGGACCGCAAGGATGCTGGTCCTCCGGCGCCACACGCTCCAAACGACGTCGTTCACGCCATCGAGCCTAATCTACCCGACGCTCACTTGGGTCTAAAAGCCGACGACCAGACTGAGACGCACGGTGCGCGGCACTGCCGGATGCATGTGGATGTCGTAGACACCACCGAGCGGTTCGCCTGGCAGGCGCGACGCGAAGTAGTAGTCGATGTCGCTGACACGCGCATTCGCGAGGTTGAACAACTCGAGGTTCGCGCGGAGGTTCGCCGTCACCTGGTACCCGCCTTCAAGATTGAGCAGGGTCGTCGCCTTCGACCGCACGGAGTTGTCCTCGACCAGCGGCCGCGGTCCGAAGTACCGGATCCGCAGGCTGCCGAAGGTGCGGTGGAAGTTGTCGACGCTCGCGCCTCCCGACACCACGGTATCGACCGCTTCCGGCACAAACGCTCCGGCCTCGTTGAACGCGGAGAAACGGGCCCGCGACTTCGACAGGTCGCCGTCGAAGACCAGCCATTTCATCGGACTGTAGTAATTCGTGAACTCGACACCGTACCGCTTGCTTCCGGGCCCTGGCTCGGTCGCGCCGATGTCGCCGTTGTAGACGAGCTCGGAGCCGAGCCGAAGAGTCCAGAAGGAGACCGTGCTCTGCAGGTGCGGAATGATGACCGTCCGGGCGCCGATCTCCGCGCCTTTCGCCCTGACGAGCGGCGTCACGCGGTTCGCGGGATTACCGGCCGTATCCACCACGATCGTCGTGCCACGCGCGTCGTTGCTGTGAAAGCCCGTTCCGGCGTTGGCGTAGAACTCAGTGCTCTTCCAGGGCCCGAACGTGGCGGCCGCTTTCGGACTGACGATGCCGGCGGTCGAGGTGCCGCTGTTCACCGGCAGGAGCTTGTCGTCAACCGTGTACCGCGACGCGTCGCCGCGGAGGCCGACCGTGGTTCGCAGCCACGATGACCACTCGACCTCGTTCTGCGCGTACAGCCCGCCGCTGGTCACCACTGCGGCGTCGTTGCTCCGCGTCCCGAGCCGCGCGCGCGCCTCGGTGTGATACAGCGCCACGGTTCCGATGCGATCGTTGCGTACCTGCGCACCATAGGTGTTCTGCACGGAGTACCGGCCCCAGCGCGCGATCCGCCGTTGGAACGCCTTCACGCCGGAGGCAAACCGATGATCGACCTGCTCCTGCTGATCGCCGTGAACGGGGTCGTCGAGGAAGAACGTGAAGTTCGACACGAGGTCGAGGTTGTACAGCAGCCCAAAGGCCGTGACCTTGGTGAGCACCTGGCCGGTCACATGCTGCCATTCGCTGGAGAGACTGTACCGGGAGGTCTGCCCGCCATCGGTAGGATCGAGCGATCCGAAGCGCCCGATCATCCCGTCGTCGATGGCCCGCTGCGGTGATGCTTCAGTGGCATTCCACTGTCCGTGGTACCCCATAGCCGTCACCGAAAACCCGTTGACGCTCTCTTCGCCGCGGCTGTAACGCAGCACGCCATTGAGTTTGTTGTAGGAGTCGGGCACCGTCCACGGCCCGGAGTTCGTCGACACCTCGAACGCGCCGAGGAGATAGCCACGGCCCACGCGCGGCGACGCGGCGAAGAAGCCGCGCCGATATCCGTATGTCCCGGTTTCCACGCGCGCCAGCGGTCGGTCGAGCTCGGTGGCGTAGTTGATGTTCGAGGCGCCCGCGGTCGCAAAGTCACCCTGGTCGGCGAAGTACGGACCCTTCGAATACTGGATGCCTGCGACCAGCTCTGGCATCAGGAAGTTGATGTCGGAGTACCCCTGGCTGTGCGCGTGCGTCGGCATGTTGGCGGGTGTGCCCGCGACGGTCGTCGCGAAATCGCTGCCGTGATCGAGGTTGAATCCGCGCAGGAAGTACTGGTTGGCCTTTCCCTCCCCGCTGTGCTGGGTGATGATGACGCCGGGAACCGTCTCGAGCACTTCGCCCTGTCGCATGAACGGCCGGACGTCGAGTTGCCTGGCGGTAATCGCGCCCTGACTGGCCGACTGCGCTATGCCGACCAGGTTCTCCGCGGGGTTCTCGACATCCGCCAGATTGGCAAACGTGCGCTTGCCCACCACCACCACTTCGGCATTGAGGGACAGCTGCATCGTCGCATCGACCCGTACAAGGTCCTGTCGCATTTCGACGGCGCGTCGCGTCGCGGACGCGAAATTGACGAGGGTGAACGACACCTGATATCGGCCGGGCGCCACATCGTCGAAGGAGTAGTCGCCTGTGCCGTTGGTGACCATGAGCTGAGGCGAGCCGCCGTCGCCTTCGGACCGCAATTCGACGGTCACTCCCGGCAGCGCGCCTCCCGTGTCATCGGTGACGTGACCCGCGATACCTGGGGCGGTGGACTGGGCGGCCTGGAGGGCGGGGGCGACCAACAACAGCGACATGATCAACAGCAGGTGGCGCGGCATGCTTGGGTCTAACCAAGATCGTGGCCAAGCCGCCGGCCGCGCAAGGTGACGGATTGTTCGTCTTCTGGAGCAGAGGTGCGATTGGGACGGATCGCGTGGGGAATAACTCGCAGGGACGGGGACTAGTTCACGCGACCCTCTCGGGAACGATGAGACTCCTCACGAGTCCGGCCATTGTGAGCGTCCACGCCACGCCTTGCAGCAGATCACCGTGAGCGTCAGCACCATTGCGAACTCGGAGTAGATCGCACCCGCGACGAAGTAAGGCGGGAAGACCGTCGTATGCCATCGGGGGAGGAGGGAGACCGCGTAATCCATCGAGACGATCGAGTGAACCGAGAGGACCAGCGGCGTCGCGAGGGTCGCGAGGGCTGCGAGGACGAGATAGGCGCTTTCGTAGTGGTGCCATTGCTGCACGGAACCCCGCCATCCGAGGGCGAAGAAGCCGTAGGCGAGCTTCCGGGTGCGGGTCTTCGCCTGGTCGCGCATCGTTGCCAGGTCCGGGATCAAGCCGGGACTGGTGTCGCGCCTCACGGCGCGGCCGTGAGGCCGATCTGCTTGAGCAGCGGTTCGAGGTCGTCTCCCGAGGCAGGAATGCAGGCGAGGATCCTCGCCCCGATCTGCCGAACCCACGGGTCTGCCCCCGGAAGCGCGCGCACCGCCTGGCCGGCGCCGAGAAGCCATTGCCACGCATCGTGCGTCTCGCTCGCGAACTCCTGGAGAAGCGACGGCGCTCCTCCCGCGCGCTGGATCTGCGATATGCGCGTTGCCAGCTCGCGTGCTTCGACGAGCCCCGAGTTCATGCTGTGCACGCCGACCGGAGCCGCCTGGTGCGCGGCGTCCCCGGCGAGCCAGAGGCCTCCCTTGCCGAAGCTTCGCGTCAGGCGGCGCTCGAACAGGCCGAGCGTCGACCAGTAAATCTGCGTCGGTCGCGCCGTCCACCAGGGAGCTCTCGTGGCTATCAACTGCTCGAGTCGCTCCATCGATGCTGTGTGTTCCGAGGCGTCCCGGATCTGGAATCCCCACCGGCATCGCCCCTCCTCGAGGGGCCAGTAGACGCTCGTCAGGTCTGGATCGACAATCACGCGCACTTCCGCGGGAAGCTCCCCAGCCGCCTCGATCTCGTAGACGGAGAAGATCTGGCCCGCGCCATGCTCCTCCATCTCGATGCCGGACATCCGCCGCACGGCCGAGTCGTGCCCGTCGGCGCCGATCACATAGGCCGGTCGGATCGTCTGGCTTCCCACGACGACCCACTCGCTTTGCGCGACGGGGTAGCCGCTCGCGACCTGGTCGAGCTTCGCGACCTCTGCCCGGAGGGTCCCGCCGTCCACGGTGAGGGCCTCGAGCTGGTGTCTCCAGAGGACCTTGAGCTTCTTGCGGCGGAGCGCCTCCTCCGCGGCCCTTTCCAGCAGGCTTTGGCGGATGACGAGGAGATACGGATGCTTGGAAGCGAGGGCCGAATAGTCGATCTCGGCGCGCCTCTCCCGCCCTTCGTAGTAGGCGACCCTCGTCAGCTTCCGCCCCGCGCTGATCAGCCCTTCGGAGAGTCCTACCTCGTCGAGAATCCGGAGCGTGCGTGGATGGATCGCGAGGGCGTAGCTATGCTGGGTCGTCCGCTGGTGCATGTCGACGATCTCCACACGGACCCCGTACTGTTGCAGGAACAGGGCCGCGACAAGACCGACCGGACCGGCGCCGACGACGAGGACCTCAGGATCGGGGTGATGGAACATCGAGTTTCCTCCTCTCGCGCAATGCGCTAGAACCCTCTTGCTTTTCCGGTTGTTTCAGCAAGCCACAACATGTTGCGATAAGCACAAGAGGTCTAGAGGTGCCGTGGCAGCGGTTCCAGCATCCGGCGGACCGCCTCGTCAATCTTCTGTTCCATCAGATTCTGGTTGTCGATCAGGCCGTTCACGACGCCTCGCGCGGAGCCACGCCAGACGACTTTGTTCGTTCGAGCATCAACTATGTCGAGCACAAGAGTCCCCTCGTCGTACTCGCCCGCGGTGGGCTCACAATCGTCGGAGCAGTAACCGCGGTTCCGATCCACCGTGTTGACCTCGAACCGCTGGGTGACGTGCGCGTGATAGTGAATCAGCAGGTCAGGCGTTGTCGACGTCGACTTCTCGAACCGCTTCGTTGTGAGCTGTCTTTCAACGGCTCCCTCCAGGCGGTCCTTGAAGAAGGGGTTGCTGTCGAGCCGCGGGTCCCCGGTCGGTCGCGCCTCGGTCGGTCCCCACGCGTAGGTGCGGTACTGCGTGAAGTCGACGCCGCGCACTACGTACGAGCTGACGTTCATCGTTGCGCAACCGGCAAGGGCCAGTGCAGGAAGTGCCACAAGCGCCAATCGTGTGAAGCGACGCATGGTCGGATACCTCGTACGCATGATTGAGGGGACCTTCCCCTATGAGCCAGCCTGCAACTTCCCCTCGCCCGGTCGGGTTACGCGAACCAGTGGCTTCGGAAAGCGTTCCATCATTTTCGTGATCGCCTGGTTGATCTGCCGCTCCATACGGTCCTGGTTGTTGAGGACCTTGTCGACACTGTCCTGCGCCCAGCCACGCCAGATCACTCGGTTGGTGTGGGCGTCAACCAGGTCGAGCACGATCGTGCCCTCCTCGTACTCCTTCAGGCGGGGCTGGCAATCGTCATAGCAATAGCCTCGGTCACGGTCGATCCCGTTGACCTCGAAGCGCTGACTGATGTTCGCGTGATAGTGAATCAGCACGTCTGCCGTTCCCGCTGCCGCCCTCTCGAGCCCTCTCGTGGCGAGCTGCTTTTCAACCGCCCCCTCGAGATGGTCCTTGAAGAACGGATTGCGATCGAGCCGCGGATCTCCAGTAGGCAGCGCGTCAGCCGGGCCCCAGTCGAAGGTGCGATACTGCGCGAAGTTGACGCCCCGCTCCACGTGCGAGCTCACGTTCATCGTCGCGCAACCCGCGAGAGAGAGTGCAGAGAGTGTCAGAACAGCCAATCGTCCAAGGCGTCGCATGTCTCGTACCTCCGTTGAAGTCGCGTCAAGCGGGCCATCCATCCCGCCGTACTGCGCGGAGGTCCGATGGACGAATCGCCTGCGGCGCTGCACTGCGAAAGAAGTGCCGTCCGAGAAACCACGAAACGTCGTCGGGTGCGGGTTCGGAGTGCGGAAAAATCCGGGTCGCCACGAATTTCTCCCCGCGCTCGCGTATGCCGTATTCGTGTGAGCGGGAAATGAACAGGGAATTCGAGCCAGGCACGCTCTGCGCGCGCTGGCGTCGGTCATGCCTTCTCCGAAGATCTGGAGGTAGCCGATGAAATCATCATTCCGGAAGTTCGCCGCCGCGGCAGCGCTCGTGGCGCTAACCTTTCCGCAACCCCTTCTCGCCGCTGGCGCACAGGCATCCAAAGGCTTGTCTCCGACTACGGCCGCCGCCAAGGCAGCCGATGAGAGAGCACTCGTGACCGCGCGCGCCACCGCGCTCGACGAGTGGGCGACCGCATTGACGGTGGAGATGAACAAGGCGACCGGTCAAGCCAAGATCGAGGCGATGGCCCGTCTGCTGAACGCGCTCGTCCAGCATCGCTCGATGATGGTCGAGCAAATAAAGATGCTGCAGGACGATCTCGACGCCCAGCACGCGGCGATGCAGCGGATGATGCACCGCGGCCCGGGCGCGCCGGCACCTGCGAAGTGACTGAGGAGAGTCCCATGTCAAACCGTACCCTCGCAGGCGCAGTGGCGGCCGTCGCGGCCGTCCTGACACTGTTCAACTGGTCTGGATGTATGGATTGATGTCCCCCGCGTCTGCGGTGGGCGGACACGTCACCGGGGCGCTCATCGCCAGCGGTATTGCTCTCATGTACACCTGCTTTCTATGCGGTACGTTGACGTGTCAGTTCCTCGCCGCAGCGAGCGACGTGGACCGTGATCGGGATTCCGTGACGCACGCTCTCGGTGACGATGCAGAAGTCTTCGAACAGTGCCTTGCAGCGCTCGAACCGCCCCTGATCGGCACCGGGGAAGCACGGCGTCAGATCGACGTCGATCCCTTCGATTCGAAAACGTCCTGCCTCATTCCGAGCCATGCGAGCCGTGACGTTCGCGTTGATCGCGTCCGGTTCGAGGTGCGCCTTGTTCAGGCATAGGGTCAGGCTTGCGGAGAGACAGCCGCCAATGGCGGCCGCAAGGATGTTCGCGGGGGTGGGACCCGCGCCGGTGCCGAGCGGTGGCCCCTCATCGAGCGTCATGGGCGCCGCTCCGGGCACATCGGGGAACGTGGCGGCGAAGCGATAGCCGTCGACGAGTTGAACATGCGCGCGTGCGGTTCTGGATTCAGCGGCCATGGCGCACCTCCTCGCGAGTGCTCTCTGCAATCCGCGTCCCAGGCGCCAACGCGAACATCTCGGGGCTCTAGTGGACACCGCTCAAAACGCCCCTCGAATACTTCGCACCTTGCGCGCGTTTTTCCCCACCTGTTGCGCGCCACGCCGACGCACATCCGCACTGATGGTCCGGCGGCACACGTGTTGCCATGTACGTGGACATGGATCCGGAGGATCTCCAGAGAGGTTTTGTCATGAAATCGTTGATTCGATTGGTGCTTGGACTCGCAGTCGTCTCAGTGGGGATCGGAGTCATGGGTTTTCAACCTGCCGCGCTGGCCTGGGCGGGGCAGACCACGGAGCATGACCACGCTCACGGCGCGGGCGTGCCCCCGACAGTCGCCGCACCTCAGGCGCCTGCGGCGGCGGATGAGCGGAAGATGTCAGAGATGCAGCAGGACATGATGGCGCGGATGTCCGCGTTCGACGATCAGATCAAGACGCTCGGTACCGAGATGAACGCTGCGAAAACAACCGACGCGAAATTGACTGCCGTGACGAAGTTGCTGAACGTCCTCATCGAGCAGCGGTCCATGATGCGAATGCAGATGGACGAGCAAGGCAAGATGATGGAGCAGATGATGTCCATGCATCGGAAGATGGAGCACATGATGCCCGCGTCTCCTGACGGATCGGCGACACAGCCGCACGGCGCCGACACGAATCCTCATTGATCGGCGGGCCGGCGCACGTGCGTCGCCTCCCGACTCCACATCCATCGGGTATGGAAGCCGCCAAGCAGATTTCATGTCAAGTTCGAGATGAACGAGGTTGGAGCTCGGCAGGCAATAACGCTTCGATGGCGCTCGGAACTGTGATCGTCGAATAGTTCCCGCGCCCGCGAGTTATTCCCCGCCGGTCCGTGTTCACGGACGCAAACCCTTTGCAAACCCTCACATATGACGCGCCGTCCTACGGCACACGGGTTGCCCTGCATGTGGACATGACTTGGAGGACGTCATGTTCGATTTGATCACTGGAAGGGTTCAGCACGTGCCGAGCACGCCGGCGATTCCAATCCTGATCTCGACCAGCCTGCAGGGGACGGCATTTGCCGTCATCGCGCTCGCGTCCTTCCTTGTCGCGACACGCGAGCTGCCGCCTGTGCCGGACATGATGGCGTTCGTCGCTGATCTGCCGGCCGTGGTGCCGCCGCCGCCCCCGCCCCCGCCTGCCGCGCCCCCGCCCTCGCAACCGCGGGCTGCGACGCCGACAGCCGCGCCTGTGTCGGCGGCTGCCGCGCCGATCGAAGCGCCGGCGAGCATTGAGCCGGAGCCGCCGGCCGCTGCGAGCATGGAGGAGGGAGTGCCCGGTGGCGTCCCAGGCGGGATCGCAGCAGGAATCGTTGGAGGCATCCCCGGCACGGTGGAGGGTCTCATTGCACCGCCACCGCCGGTGTCGCATCAACCGGTCCGCATCGGCGGCCAAATCGAGACGCCGGCGCTCATCCACCGCGTTGAGCCGATCTATCCGCTCCTCGCTCAGATGTCGAAGATTGACGGCGTCGTGATCCTCGAAGCGATCGTCGGCGAGGACGGGCATGTGCGGAGCGTCAAAGTGCTTCGCGGTCACCCGATCCTCGGCAAGGCGGCGACCGACGCCGTTGGGCAATGGCAGTACGAGCCGCTCCGCCTGAACAGCATGCCGGCGGCATTCGAGCTGACGGTGAGCCTCTGGTTCCACTTCGATGACAAGCCGAAGCGGCGGTTGTAAACGATCAACAGGAGGTGTGCGATGACCCGTCGATCAGCGTTCCTCAGAATGATGGCCGGTAGCGCTCTGGCTGTCGCGGTTGCGACGCTCGCCGCGGCCGGGGTTACCGAGGCGGGCGCTCAATCCGCAGTGTTCGACCCGGATGCCGCGCTTGCCGTGTTCCACGAGCGCGTCGACTCGTATGTCGCGCTTCACCGTCGTCTGGCGCCTCCTCTGGCTGCGGCGGACAGTACCGATCCGCTGTCGCGGCTGTTGACGAAGCAGTACCTCGCGTCGGCGATCCGCAGTTCACGTCGCACCTCGCAACAGGGGGACATCTTCACCCCGGACGTCGCGGCAGTGTTTCGCCAACTCCTGGCCGACTCGATCGGCGAGCGCGATGGCGAGACGTTCCTTGCCGAGCTGGGCCGTGGCGCGATTACGCCGCGCGGAATGCATCCCACGGTCAACGAGCCGTATGCGATGACCACCGTCTTCCGTATGCCGCCCGATGTCCGCCTTGGCCTGCCTCCGTTGCCGGCGGAGCTCGACTACCGGATTGCAGCGCACGACCTGTTGTTGTGGGACATCTACGCCGGCATCGTCGTCGACTTCGTACCAAACGCCTTTGTGACGCATGTCGTCACTGAATAACAAGAAAGAGAAATGTCATGACTAATCGTGGTGAACGTGCCGTCCTGAACCATCTGATCGAGACCTGCAAGGACGCCGAGCGCGGCTTCCGACACGTCGCGGAGTACGCGACAGACCCGGCGATGAAGTCGCTGTTCCTGGATATCGCATCGCAGCGCGCCGGCTTTGCGGCCGACCTGCTGCCGCACGCGCAGCGGCTTGGCGGCGCGCGAGAGGCAGAGGGCACCACCGCCGGCGCACTCCACCGGACCTGGATGGATCTGCGCCACGCACTCTCCGGCGATGACCAGAAAGCTGTCATCCACGAGGCCGAGCGCGGCGAGCATTTCTCACTCGGGGTGTACAAGGAGGCGCTGGAGGGCATGCTGCCTCCGACGGTTCGCGAGGTCGTCGAATCGCAGTACGCTGAGGTCCAGAAGACTGGCGACCGTCTACGCGCGCTCGAAACAGTCGCCCAATGAGCCGGCCGCGACTCCTCGGCGGTCATGGCGCGCGATTCGACGAGCTGTGTATTCAGCTTTCCGCCGATTGTCGGCGCCCGAGGCTGCAAGCAAAATAGACGGGAGGGCATCATGCAGACAGACACGTCGTATCTCGGGATGCGCCTCCCGCATCCGTTCATCGCGGGCGCTTCGCCGTTCGGGTATCACGTCGACACTGTCAAGCGGCTCGAGGACGCGGGATGCGCGGCTGTCGTACTGCACTCGCTCTTCGAGGAGCAGGTCGGCATGGTGCAGGAAGGCCGCATCGCGCACATGAATCCCGATGACCAGCGGTTCGCTGAGATGATCGGCTATTTCCCTGTGTCCACCGACTATCGATACGGTCCCTACGAATACGCCGACCACGTGCACCGCGTGACCCAGGCGGTGAAGATTCCGGTCATCGGGTCCCTCAACGGGGGGAACCGCGAGTCGTGGCTCAAGTTCGCGTCGATCATCGAACAGGCTGGCGCGGCCGCGCTGGAAGTGAACTGGTATCAGGTGAACACCGATCCGCACGCATCAGGTGCGGCGATCGAGGACGAGCTCACGGAAATGATTCGCGAGATCAAGCAGAACCTGAAGATCCCGCTGGCAATCAAGCTGTCGCCATTTTTCACCGCATTCGCGAATGTCGCGCACGACGTCGACGAAGCGGGCGCGGACGGCCTCGTGATCTTCAACCGGTTTTACCAGCCCGATATCGACATCCGCACGATGAGGGTGGTTCCCCGCATCGAGCTTTCGACAAGCGCGGAGCTCCCGCTCCGGCTGCGCTGGACCGCGATTCTGTGCGGGCGCGTCCGCGCGTCGCTCGCTGTCACCGGCGGCGTGGCGACGCCATACGACGGCATCAAGGCGGTGTTGGCCGGCGCGGACGCTGTGCAGATGGTGTCCGCGTTGCTTCACCACGGTCCGTCCTATATCAGCGCGATGCGGCGTTCGCTCGAGGAGTGGCTCGACTGGCACAACATGGGATCGCTGGCGGAAGCGAGAGGTCTGTTGAGCCACAGAACGACGCAGGATCCGGCGGCGTACGAACGCGCGAACTACATCCGCACGCTTCAAAGCTGGAGTAAGTGAACGCCAGTGGAAGAGGCAATCCTGAATTCCGTTGACTGTGAGGCCGACGTCGTTTTGAGAGACGGATCGACGGTCCACCTTCGGTCGGCTCGCGCGGATGATCGCGATGCCGTTCATGAGTTCTACCGGCAGCTCTCGCCCGAAAGCCGGTATTTCCGCTTTTTCGGCAAGCCCCGCGTCAGCGACGTCGTCGACGATGTGGTCCGTGCTGTAGGTTCCGAAGGGGTGGTGACGCTCCTTGCGGACGTCGATCATCGCGTCGTGGCGATCGGCCAGTACTTTCCGAGTGTCGACGTGCCCGGCCGCGCGGAAGCGGCCTTCGCCGTGTCCGACACGTACCAGGGCCACGGGATCGGCACGAAGCTCCTCGAGCGGCTCGGCATCGTCGCCAGGTCCCGCGGTATTACCGCCTTCGAGGCGTACCTGCTGTACGACAACCAGAAGATGCGGGACGTGTTTACGGATGCGGGGTTCGGTCTGGCGTGGGACCGGATCGACGGCCAGGTCACGCACGTGGTCCTGTCGCTGAACGAAACCGAGGCGCTTCACGAGAGGACGGCTGCGCGATCGCGAGCGGCGGCCCATGCCTCGCTCACACCGTTCTTTCAGCCCCACGTCGTTGCCGTCATCGGCGCCGGCCGCCACAGGGGCGGCATCGGTGCGGAGATCTGTCACAACCTGGTTGCGAGCGGATTCCGCGGACGCGTCGTGCCAGTCAACGTGTCTGGTGGCGAGATTGAGGGCATTCCGTCAGTGCCGCGCGTCACGGCGATTGACGAAGATGTCTCGCTCGCCGTCATCGCCGTGCCGTGCGATCAAGTACCCGGCGTTGTGGACGATTGCATTGCGCGGGGCGTCAAAGCGCTGCTCGTTATCAGCGCGGGGTTTGGCGAAACCGGCGGGCCCGGCCGCGAGCGGGAGGCGGCTATTCTCGAAAAGGTGCGCGCGGCCGGCATTCGGATGATCGGTCCCAACTGCATGGGGATCATCAATACCGATCCCGCCGTGCGGCTGAACGCTACGTTTGCGCCGGTTTATCCCCCGGAAGGGCGTGTAGCGTTTTCAACCCAGAGCGGCGCGCTCGGTTTCGCGATCCTGGACTACGCCAAGCGCTTGAACATCGGCTTTTCCACCTTCGTGTCAATTGGGAACAAGGCCGACGTGTCGGGAAACGATCTCATTCAATACTGGGCGGACGATCCGCGCACCGACGTCATCCTGCTCTACCTCGAGAGCTTCGGCAATCCGCGGAAGTTCAGCGAGCTGGCGCGCGACATCGGACGACGGAAGCCGATTGTCGCCGTGAAGGCCGGGCGCTTCGCGTCAGGCGCGCGTGCAGCCTCATCGCACACCGGCGCGCTGGCCTCGAGCGACGTCATTGTCGAAGCGCTGTTCCGTCAGTCAGGCGTAATCCGGACTTACACGCTCGAAGAGCTGTTCGATGTTGCCGCGCTGCTCGCGCATCAGCCGATTCCGGCAGGGCGCCGCGTTGCCATCCTGACCAACGCCGGTGGGCCGGCGATCCTAGCCGCGGATGCGTGCGAAGCGAATGGGCTCGAGCTGCCGGAGCTGAGCCGGCGAACGCGCGACGCGCTCCACGAGTTTCTTCCAGCGGCGGCGAGCATCGGCAATCCCGTGGACATGCTCGCGTCCGCGCCGCCTGAACACTACGAGCGCGCGATGCGGCTGCTGCTGGCCGACGAACGGATCGACAGTCTGTTGACGATCTTCATCCCACCCCTCGTGACCGATCCGAGGGCTGTCGCGGAGGCCATCGTCCGCGGCGCGTCGGGTGCGGCCAAGCCAGTGCTTGCGACGTTCATGAGCGCGCAGGGCGCGCCGCCGGAGCTCCGAGCGATTCCCTGCTACATGTTTCCGGAGGCGGCGGCGACGGCGCTCGCGCGCGTCGCCGCTCACGGAGAGTGGCGGCGTCGGGCCCGCGGGGCAGTCCCAGCGTTTGGAGATCTTCAGCTCGACAGGGCCCGCGCGATCGTGGAGCGCACGCTGGCGTCAGGCGGCGGATGGCTCACCCCGGAAGACGTGCACGGGGTCATCGAGGCGTTTGGCATCGCCGCGGCGATCCCGGTGGCCGCTGCCAATGAAGAAGAGGCGGTGGCCGCCGCAAGACGCGTGGAATGGCCGGTCGCGCTGAAGGCGGTCGGGCCGGGCATCATTCACAAGACAGAGGTCGGCGGCGTCGCGCTGGGGCTCATCGATGAGGAGGCAGTCCGCCGCGCGTACCGCGATATGGCGCAGCGTCTCGGGAACTCGATGAGTGGCGTCATTGTGCAGCGCATGGTATCGGGCGGCGTCGAGCTGCTGGTCGGAGCCACGCTGGATCCGACCTTCGGGCCGGTGATCGCCTGCGGGACGGGCGGAACGCTCGTCGAGCTCTACGCCGACGTGGTGTTCCGTCTGCAGCCGCTCACCGACACCGATGCCGCGGAGATGGTCAGCGAGATGAAGGGTGCTCCGTTGTTGCGTGGCTTCCGCGGTGCGCCCGCCGCGGATGAAGCAGCACTGCGCGACGCGCTGCTTCGCATGTCGGCGCTCATGGAGAGCTGCCCCGAAATCAAGGAAGTGGATATCAACCCACTGAAAGTCCTGCCGCGGGGCGTCTGCGCCCTCGACGCACGGATCAGGGTCGAGCGTCCACGTCAGGCACGATCCCGCCGCATCTCGTACTAGCTCCCAAGCCGACAACTCCCAAGGCGAGTAGTGCCACGCATGTGCGGCCCTCAGCGTTGCCCGTGGCGGGCGATGGGTGGCACTAGGCCCGCACCGTCAGGACGGGGCAGGCGGCTTGCCGGATGACATGATTAGTGGTCGAACCGAACAACATCCGATCGAGCACGCCGCGTCCCTGCACACCGAGCACGATGAGATCCGCGCCGCGCTCTTGGGCGATCCGAAGGATCGCCCTGTACGACTTGTCCGTCACGACGATCGATTCCTTCCGGAACTGACCGCTCCCGTCCAACCCGGGCAGGAGCTGGGCGAATCGTGTCTTCGCGTCCTCTTCGAGTTCGGCCTGCAGCACGGCGAGCGCGTACTCATTGGCGCCTTCGTAGGAAGCGGGCGGCACTTCGATGGCGTGCACCACGCCCAGCCATTCCGCGCCGCGGCGCGCGAAATCGGCCGCGTGGGACAACGCCGCTAGCGAGCAGTCTGAGAAATCGACTCCGCACAGAATCCGCGTGTATGGCGCCCCGCCAATCGGAACGGCATCGGGCGCCCGCCGTGGAATCGTCAGGACGGGACAGGGCGCTTTTCGCAGGATCTTTTCCGTCACGGAGCCGAGCACGAGGCGATCGAAGCCGGAACGCCCGTGTGTGCCGATCACCAGCAGATCGGCGTCGAGCGCCTGGGCCTCCTGAAGAATCTGCGACGCCACATCGTTCGACTCCCGCACGATGACATCGACTGCGGCCTGACTGCCAGCTTCGCCTTCGACGAACGTCCTCATGCGGGCGAGCAGCTGCTCGCGATTCGCGTCATTCAGCGTGAATGGCTGCAATCCGGCCGCGCCGGTGAATAGCGCACCCTCAACGGCAAGCACAAACACCTGAAGCGCGGTTACCCGTGCGTCGTACCGGTGCGCGATCGCGATCGCGTGATCGAGTGCATGGCGCGAGAAATCCGAGAAGTCGATCGGGCAGAGAATCTGCCGGATCGGTCTTACATCCATGACAGGATCCAGTGCACGAGGCTGACGACAGGCGCGGGTTCAGTCGGAATCGAGTCGATGTAGTGGCGCATGATGCCAGCGCAATGGGCAACGGCGATGCCATCGACCGGCTGCGATGTCATGCATCGATTGCCGTGCGTTTCAGGCCTCTCGACGCGATGCCCAGCCGCGCGGCGGCGATTGTCGCCCGTCGAATCCTGGGGAATAGTCCGCGCCTGCCGTAGTTATTCCCGGCTTCCGAAGAGTCACGCCGGGTCATGGGGAATGCGCGGGTTCGAGGAAGTCAATGAGCAGGCTCCGGCAGCAGGTCGCGCAGGACATGCCGACCCACGCGGGCTCGCGGTGACGCTGTTCGATACTGCACCGGGGAGTGTCAGGAATTCTGTGTGTGAGGCGGTTGACCATCACGTCGGGGCGGTAAACCGATCCTCGTAGAGAATCGCGAAGTGATTCATGGCAGTCGGCCATGCGCTCGGACGATGTGTCCATTGTA
>Ga0208185_1000232_pt1 | contig 33576 bp, 36 predicted proteins | sample EasRivMeERMLT700_FD_187532 | JGI IMG/M metagenome (GOLD analysis project Ga0208185, IMG submission 187532) | Soil microbial communities from meander-bound floodplain in the East River, Colorado, USA - East River MetaG ERMLT700 (SPAdes) (version 2) | ecosystem: Environmental > Terrestrial > Soil... | reverse complement strand
GAGTACATCTCTGATATCATTGGTATGTTCATTGATGGTTATGTGGATATCTCCAAAGGTCCTTGGATTATGGAGATGGGAGCTACACCTAATGTGGCAGGTACCTGGTTGTATCTTATTAAGCTTGGTGTTCCAATTAAGACTGTGGCCTACTTTATGAACCAACCTATCATACGAGACTACCTAAAAATGGTTGAGAGCGCAGGATATTCATACCTGTTCATTGATAACTTTGTAGAGTATGTTACAGATAACTATGGTGGTATCTCTGCTGCTGGAGACCCAGCTGCTATGCTTCCTTCTGAGAAAGTAATGGAAGGTATGTTGAGTAAAAACAGTGAGACTGTGACTCCTGCAGAACAGGCATCGCAACAATTAATATTAAAAGAGTTCTTGAAATATGCTAAGATGGCTGAGCACTTGTTCTTGGTTACCCAGGGTACCAACTACAACACAGCTACATTGAATGATCCATTCTTGATTTATCAAAAAGAGAAACACTATGAGAAATCTAAAAAGACTATCATCTCCTCTTCTGATAACATCTTGAACAACTCTCACATTGGTACCATAAGAAGAGTCATGAAAAACATTAGAGATGCTTATTCTACAATTCTTATCTCTGATAGAGACAAGGCTCCAGAAGGACAGTTCAGTACAAGAAAAGTATTGGAGAATGTTCTTGATCAGTATGTAGAGTTGCAACCAGCAGAGTTCTTAAAAGTAGCACAGAAGCTAGTGGGTAACTTGTTTGATTGGGCTGTACAGACTACTGGTGACCAGAAAGCAAGAAACAATTTCATCAAACAGATTATGGTTGGTATAGATGGAAAAGACTATAGTAGTGTTGCTGACCAGATAATGGCTTATAAACAGGAGGTTCAAAGCAAACCTGACCATCCATTGTTTAACAACTCTGTATTGGATAGTTTAAGTTTGGTTGCTGGGGATAACAAAGGAAAGGTTAATAATCTTTATCTTGTAGACAGAGATAACAAAGTTTATGACCAGAATATTATTATCAATAGCTTCAGAGAAATTAGAGAACAGTTGAGAGCTGAAGGCAAAATGAGCTTGTATCAAAGCCTTGTTGGACTGAGCATCCTACAATCAGGATTGAACCCATCACCTATCAACTTTACAGCGCTTCTTCCTTATGAGGACTTCGTTAAGAACTACCAGGATATCTTGTCTAGGTTGGAAAATAATCCTACCTTAGCTAAGTTTAGCTCACTGAAAGCCTTTGAAAGAAACAGCTGGAGTAACACTGATATTGTTCCATTCAAAAAGTTCTTTATATTCAAAGCCCTTAGTGGTAAATGGTACAATCCTAACCTGGATTTCAGAGACAGAAGATTGACAAAAGCAACTAAAGATAAAAAGATTCCTATGACTATCAATATATCAGCTATGTCTAAAGAGGGTAACCACGATGTGATTACATACTCTTGGCAGGACCAGTCTATTGGTAAGAAACAAAAAGCGTTCATGCGTTCTAAAGCAGACTATTCTTATATCAAAAAAGGATTATTCCAAAAAGTATACACTGTTGATAAGAATGGTAATCGTGTTGCTGTTATGCAGGTACAAGAAACTGGTGGAAAAGTGTACAAAAACTATGTGTACAAAGCAATCAATGCTTGGGGAGATAGTTTCAAAGCACAAGAGTTCTATCTTGAAGGCAAACAATCTGTATTGGACAATGGTTATAGACAAGTAGATGAGGTAGAGGACCATGTTATTGCAACCATAATGGGACAAAATCCTGAGGATGCTGTATCTGAGGATGGAAATAAAATCATTACTACTACAGAGGATGCTTTGAAAGAAGAACCAGATATGACTTTTGGTTTAACACCAGAAGACTTTGAAGGAAGATTTGGTACTCCAGAAACAATAGTAAGAACTGCTGTACCACATTCTGAATTAGTAGATGGTGATGTGGTGTATGACAAACATGACACCAGATTTATATTCAGAGGGCTAAGAGAAGAAGGAAAAGTTGGAGCTGGTAGCCCTAGACTGGAAGATAAGACAGGAAGCATAGTTATTCCTGGTAAAAATGTTGAACTATATAGAACTCCTAAGGAAGGTGGTGATCAAAACAACCCTCCAGGTGTTCCACCAATTGGTAAATCACCTAAAACCTGTTAATATGCCTTGCAAAATTGCCATAGAACAAAACATTATCTCTGTTGTAGAAGATAAAACAAACCATGCACTTGATAAAACATATGATGAGGCTATTGATATAGCCAATGGTGTCAATGCTGAGTTTGGTGCTACTGTTGTTGGGTTCACTCAGACACCTTCTGGTGTCAATAGAGAGATAGGTATTCCTAAAGAACTGATAGATATATACTTTGATCACGAGGTATTACTAGAGCAGAGAGAGGTTACCTATGAACAAGATGACAGTATGCCTTCCTCTAAAGCTTCCAAAGCTTTGTTGGAGAAAACTAAGGCTTCTATTAAGAAGATGGGTATCAACCTTGAGGAGCTTGACGCTTATCTCAAAGGTAATCCAGCTGTTAAGATAGGAGGTATTAATGGTCTTGCTGACTTAGCCAAGGGTACTATTGCTGTGGCCCTGGGTAAAGAAGACACAGCTCTGTTAGAAGAGTATGTGCACATTGCCAGTGCTATGCTGGAACAGACTGACCCTAAATTGATTACAGCTCTTATCTCCAAGATAGAGAAGTTCAAAATATACAAGATAACTCTTGATGCCTACAAAGGAAAGAAATCATATCAGCTTGCTAATGGTAAGCCTGATATCAGAAAGATTAAAAAGGAAGCTGTTGATAAACTTCTGGTTGAAGCAATCATCAATAGCTCTGAGGGTAGCACAGACTTCCCTGAGTTAATGGATCGTGAGGTACAGGAACAAGTTAAAAGCTGGTGGGGAACTATCCTTGAGTATATAAGAAACATCTTCAAAAAATCAGACATTGCTATGTTTGAGGAGGTTGGAAAGAAACTTATTGCTGGAGAGGTAGGCACTTCCTATGAGGAAGGATTTACTGGAGAGGGAGTATATCTTCAGGCTGAAGAAGAAGACTTGAACAAAGTAGGAGTCAACCCTGTGTTGGATAACTTTGTCAATGTTGTTAATACAGAGGCAGATAAGATGATACTTAATCCACAAACGCCCAATGATACAAGACACTACATGTATGATGGCAGACGTGTTCTCAAATCTGTTACAGAAAAAGTCAAAGCTGAGATAGGTAAACTATTCACTAGAACACCTGAACAGCAAGAGGTTGATGAGCAAAAGAGAGAATGGGGATCTGAAGGACATGCTTACATAGAGAAACTAATGCTGGCTCTTATAGATGAGTTTGGCTTCAGAAAGAAAGATGTTGACCTAGATGGTGTTGAAACTGAGTTGAGCTATGGTATAGCTGAACCAATCAAGGCCTATGTTCTAGAATTGATAAACTCATATCCTCCAGGCACACGCTTCTTGGTTGAGAAAAAAGTTATCAATACCAAAGAGAAAGGATTACTGGGCTCCACAGTTGACTGGATAGCTGTTGAACCTTTCACTGAAAAGGATGGTACTAAAAGTTTCCATACTGACATCCTTGACTGGAAGTTCACCAGTATAAACAAATCACTACAGGAAGACATACCTTGGTACAAAAGAAAAGAGTGGATTCCTCAGATGGGTGAATACACTAAGATCATGTATCAGTATGGTATGAAACCTAAACAATTAAGAAAGGCCAGAATGGTTCCTTTCATAATGAACTATGAATATGCCATACCTGGTAATGCTAAGAGTGGGTTGGTCCCTGTTAGTATAGAGGTTGGTAAGGTTGACAGCACAACAGAAACTAATCTTTACTTACTTCCTGTTCCTATTAGTACAGAGTCCACAGGTAATCCTGAGGTTGACAGCTTAGTTAAATCTTTGGATGAGCAGTGGAAAAAACTATACAAAACTCCTGTTGAACCAGAAGAGAAAAACATTAAAGATGAGAGATTGAATGCGCTCAACAGAGCTATTCGTACTCTACATCTCAAAATAGACTTTGCTCCATTGGCTGATGTTGCTGCAGACTTCCTTGATAACTCTGCAAGAGCTATAGCTGACTTTGCTAAGGAAGACCTCAACACCATGCCTGAGGAAATAGTAAGAAAGAAACTTGCTGACCTAAACCAATACCTCAACAGTGCACATAAGTTTGCCACTATGGATAGAGTATTCTTATCTCAGTTCCCTAGAGAGGGTATGAGTAAAGAAAATCAAGACCTATTGGAAAGATTAAGTTTAGCCTCAAGCAGAGCTGAACGTATGCAGGAGAAGATAGTTCAACTTCAAACTGAATATGCTATAGACTATGCTGCTAAACAAGGTGTTAGCGTTACTACATATGAAGATGCCCAAGGTAATAGAAAGATTCAAGCTGAGGTTCCTATTGCTAGTATGGAGAAAACCTTTATGGAAGGATCCAGAGTGGGAGCCAAGCTTATTAACTTAGCCTCCAACTTAATCATGAGAGCTGGTAAAGAAGTCAACATGGCTTTCATTGACCAGATGAAGGATTATGAGAAAGTACTTATTCCTTTAGAACAGGTAGCAAGGGCTCGTGGTATTAAGGCCTTTGACATGATAGGCAAGATTGGTGAGAGAGGCTTGCAGTTAAAGTATAAACTTGACAAACAGTTTATTGATGACATGGCTGATGCCAAAAGAACCAGCAATAAAAAGTTCCTTATAGACAACATGGACCAAGAAAGGTTCAGAGAGTTGGCTGCAGAGACTATTGAGAAACAGTCTGAGTACATCAAACAGGTGCTATGGTCCACAGATCCAGAGAGAAATCAATATATCATTGACTACAAGACTAATGAAATGAAAGCTAGTGTTGATATATTCAATCCTTTCTTTGATGGATATGAAGGATTCTATTTCAACAATATATACAAACAGGTTATTAAGGAAGAGGACCACCTCTCTGATGAGTACAAAGAAATGGCTAGGACTCCTGAAGCCTTGGCTATGTGGGAGTACATGGTAGGTTTGAATACCAAAGGAAGAAACCTTGGTTACATAGACAGACAGGGTACATCTTTCTTCCCTCTTATAGAGGCAACCACCTTACAGAAACTTGAGAACAGCAATGGTGATTTCTTAGGCCAGCTTAAACGTTCCATCATGGATTTAGCATTAGCTGATCCTAATGAGGAACACTTGTTAACTAAGATAGATCCTGAGACAGGTAAGGTTAAGAAACAAATACCTAAGTTCTTTACCAAAACAAATAAGAATGTGAGTGAGTTGTCCACAGACCTTAACAAAGTTGGGGCTATGTGGATTAAGTCATTGCTTGAGTATGAGAGCCACCAGGCTCTTGAGAGTACACTTCAAACTCTACACTCTGTAGAGAAAGCTAAGGGTAGTCTGATGTTGGATGAGCACAACAAAGTTATATTTGAGGGAGGGGAACTTAAGGTTGATAAAACAAACACCAACAATGCTGACATACTTATGGCCATCATTGATGATGCACTCTATGGTTTGAGAGAAGACTTGAAAGCCATAGGTAATGTACAGATATCTAAGCTTGGTGAAAAAATACTTAAAGATGATGAGAAGAGAGAGAATGTTACTATAGCCAGTAAGAAAGTGCTTAAGAACTTGGATGCTTACATCCAGGCAATGGCTGTTGGACTTAAACCTCTTATTGGTGCAGCCAACTGGTTTGGTACACAGGCACATGCTTACATTAACTCTGGCAATGTGTGGACCTTTGGAGAGTTCCAAAAGAATCATGGTAGAATGTTGGCAGGTGGAAGAGGATTGAGTGAGCTTGAGAAAGCCCTGATGTTCCATGTGGTACCTTTAGGTGATGAGGTTGTAACTCATACTGTCAGAGATTTGGCTAAGAAGATTGGTGGTCCTTTAAGTAAAGACTATCTATCTACCTGGTCTTTCTCAGACATCATGATGACAACCAATGCATTCCCTGAGCATGCTCTAATGCTGGCAAACGCTATGAGTTTCAATGAGAACTCAATGATAGTTGATGGCAAGATAGTCCCTATCAGACAATATGTGAAAAGACAGGATGAGGCTAGATATGGTAAAGACTCTAATGGTAACTTCAAGATGTCCTTTGAAGAAAGAAAAGCTCTTGAGAAATCATTTGAGGCTAGAGTTGCAGAACTAAAAGCAACCAAAGCCCTAACCAAAGTGGCTACCATTGAGAATGACAAGCTTGTGCTCCCTGGTGTCAACAAAGAAGAACAAGCCAAATATGCTTTGCGAGTAACAGAGTATTCCAGAAACCTATCTGGGCACATGAACAGTGATAACAAAGCTGGTTATCGTAGAGATACTATCCTATCATCATTCATGATGTTCAAGAACTGGATCCCTAAACTCTTACTAACAAGAACAGGAGACATCAAAAAGAATGTTGAGCTTGATGAATGGGAGTATGGTAGAATGCGTGTGTTTGCTAAAACATGGGCACAACTAGGATTAAGAAACTTAGGTAAGATACAGGATATCATAGCTGGTACTGATGAAGGATTGCGTATCCTTGATGAGATGCTTGAGGCTAAGAAAGAAGAGCACTACAGAAGAACAGGTGAGAACCTTGACATTACCCAAGAAGAATTCTATGACCTAATGAGAAGAGAACTTCAGAGAGAGGTGAAAGAACTTCAGGTATTGTTTGGCCTATTGGGATTGTTCCTAGCTGTAAGTATAGCAGAACCACCAGAGGATGCCACTGATGCAGAGAAGAACAGATACAAATATCTATTCAAACTAACCAACAAGTTCAGAGAGGAGCTTAGTTTCTACTACAGCCCATTATCTATGGAGAGTATAACCAAAGGGAGTATTCTACCATCACTTGGATTGGCTTCTAAAGGAATGACGCTAATCACTGCTGTAGAGGAAGAGATGAGAGGAAGACTATTGGGTGATGAAGAAATCTATGATAAAAAATATCCAGTGAAGTACTTCATAAATTTTGTTCCAGGTGCTGCTCAGGTAATGAATGAAGGACTACCATTGTTCTTCCCAGAGATGGCAAAAGACTTAGGTGTAAGAGTAACCAAAGAAGCTAGAAGACAATAATCATGGACATAGTAGCAATATCCCTCAGAAAGATAATAGGTTTCGTTATACTTAATCTAATCATCATGGTTTTTTTACTATCTTTGCTGATAGCAAAGCACAAGGAGAATAAGCTCCTGGAGAAAGCTAATACTGAACTACAAGTCAGACTGGATGAGACACAATCCAAGTGTACAAATCTGGTTGAAGAGAAATATTATCTATATGATGTTGTAACTAAGGTCAATGATGGCCTGGTTGATCAAACAAAGTCTGTTATTAATTTAACTAAACGCTTTTCTAAACTTAAATATATCCCTGTTGTTATCAGGGATACAGTTTATCGTGATGGTGATGCCCTATCTCCTTACAGGAGTCCTGAGGACAGCACTAAGTCACGAGGATTTTAATTTATAATCATCATGGTTAATAAAGTACACTACACCACTGCAAAGAGGGAAGTTTTTAAGAAAAATAGATTTGGCGTACATGCCAAGAGTAAGTCTAGCAAGCTGAAAGGCAGCAAGAATTACTTGAAAAGATATGTTGGACAAGGTAGAAATTAATAATTATGGCTTGCAATTGCACAGATAGTATTTTATCAAACTGTAGCAATGAAGATTTACTAGCGTTAGCAGGAATAATATCCTCTCTTGGTTGTGGTCCTCTTGGTACCAATTTGACATATATGCCTGCACCTACAAATGGAACCATCCTAAGTAGTACAGGCACACCTGCTTTTGTGTCATTAGCTAATGCTATCAACGCTGGATTACTATCTCCTGCACTCTATACTAAATTAGTTAACCTAACTCCTGGAGGAGGAAGTGTATCTGGTACAGGTACTGCAAACACAATTCCAATATGGTTAAATCCTACCACACTAGGAGATAGTATTGTTACACAAGTAGCTTCAAAGCTATTCATAAACTCTGCTCCTAATACTGGAGCTCCTACAGATCTGTCATTAGTGAGAGACCCTGGTACAGGAGAAATAAAAACTGTTGCACAGGGAGCAGTTGCAGAAAGAACACAAATTGTAATCACTACTGCTGTAAGTATATCCACAGCAACTCTGTCAACAGATACCCCTGTACTTCCTCAACAAAATAAAAATGTAATTATAGATAATGGTGCTTCCAATATAAACTTTACATGTGATGGAAATACAACAGCCTCATACTTAAAACATGGAACAGGAATAATTACCTTTGTAAGAGGAACTGGTAGAGAACTTTGGTATGAAGGAGCTAATGTAGCCTCAGTGATAATGAATGGATTAAGAGGGAGTACAGCAAACTTAACTACAGTAAATGGAACATTAATAGATTACTTAGCTGTAACAAATTATTAATCATGAACACTTCATCACATTATGACTATGGATCTAATAGTACTTTCATCTCAACATGGAAGACAGATAATGCTGGAGTTAGTACTGCTACTCAGATAAAGTTACCTTTAAATGCTGCAGGGGGTAGATATAATTTTAAGGTTTATTGGGGGGAGTTTGGTGATACTGATTATGATACTATTACAACCTGGAATCAAGCAGAAACTACTCATACATATACTGTAGCAGGAACATATACAATAAGAATAAGAGGATTGTGTGTTGGATGGTCTTTTAATAATCTTGGTGATAAATTAAAACTATTAAGAGTTTTAAGATGGGGGAGTGTTAAATTAGGAAATGTACCAGGACATTTTCAAGGATGTACTAATCTTAAAATGGATACAATAACAGATTTATTTAATACAAATGGAACTACAATCTTTTCAGGTATGTTTGCCTTTTGTCCAGTTATAGATACAATTGGAAGATTAAATAATTGGGACACATCAAAGGTTACAAGCATGTCAACTATGTTTGATATGCCTCAAGGTGCTAATAGTACAACAGGGTCAGGTATATTTAATCAGAATATTGGAAACTGGGATACAGGTAAGGTTACTTCTTTTAATGCTATGTTTCACTTTACTAACGTGTTTAACAATGGAGGCTCACCTGATATTGGAAACTGGAATATGTCGAGTGCTACTGATACAGGTGGTATGTTTAGTAGAGCCAATGCTTTTAATCAACCTATTGCTAATTGGGAAAGAGTTGGTTCTACGATGGGTAATGTGATAACTATGCTTGATATGTTTAGTTCTAGTAATAGAAGCTATGGTTTTAATCAGCCTATTGGAAATTGGAATGTATCTAATGTAACTAACATGGGTAACATGTTCTACAGATCATGTTTCAATCAGGATATTAGTAACTGGAACATCTCAAAAGTGACTAATTTTAGTTCCCTATTTGGAATAAATGGTTCTTTTGCTGTATTCTCTGTAGCAAATTTAGATTTAATGTATAACAAATGGAGTCTGTTGTTAGTTAAACCAAATGTAACAATAAGCTTCTCAAGTAAACGCTCTACAGCTAGTGATGCAGGTAAAGCAATATTGCAAGGACCTCCTAATAACTGGATAATAACAGATGGAGGATTATAATAAATAAAAAAAATTAATAATTATGGCAATTCCTCCTAGACAAATTGGTTGGAGTCAAGAAAGTAACTTACTCTGGGAGATCTCTAAGACTTTAGATTTCATCCAAGGTAATGTTGGTGGGCTTCAAGGACAAATAACTCTGACTACTACTGGTAATAGTGGTCCAGCTACTCTTGTAAACAATATATTAAACATTCCTGAATATACAATTGAAGGATTGGGTGGTGTTCCTGAGACAAGAACTATCACTATTAATGGTGAGTCACATGATTTATCCAGTGATGTAGCTTTCACAGTGTTAGGACAAGCAGTAACTGTAGTTGCTAATTACTCTGCACTACCTGCACCAAGCACTGTTCCTGGTGCTTTCTTCTGGGTAGAGAACTCTCAAGGAACCTATTGGTTACCTGGTAACCTTGGTGGTACATTTTATAATGCTGGACTATACTATTCCAATGGTGTGGTGTGGCAGTTTATGGAAACTCCTTACCAAGCTACTCAGATTGAGGTTGATGCTGGGGTTAATTTCACCAAGTTTGTTACTCCTTTAACCCTGGGTGCTGCTGCTAAGTGGGCTACCAAAACAGAATGGAAGGGAACGTGGACTCAACAACAGTATACAATTAACCAACAAGTATTAGATGAGGGTTACTTAGCTATTGCTAACAAGACAACAGTAGAAAGACCTGCTCCACAGAGAGTAGGAGAACCTTTTAATATCTACCAAGGTACTATTGGTAGTACTACAGCTACTGCAAAACAAGTAATATTTGGTAATAAATATTCCTTTTTAGAAAATGTATTCTTTGAAGGATGGAGAATTAATGTAGTTGCTGGTAATAGATATACAGTGTACTTAGTAAGGGATCCAGATGGTGAAAATATAATTTCACAAATTATACAATTTGTTGCTCAGTCTAGTGGTTGGGTAAATTTATCTGCACAGAGTTTAATTATAAATGCTGGTAATACCTATGCAGTAATAGCAGCAGTAACAGAACCAACAATAGTACCAATAACATTTAATGGAAATTGGAACATTTCTCAACCACAAAATATAACTGTACCAACCAGTGGACAGATAACACAACCCAGAAGTGATCCTGGTTTACTGTATATAAATAATATAGACAATGCTGTAGTAAACAGAAGTGCAGAACTGGGCTCTTTAGAAATAGGGGATGTAATTAAGACAGGAACTAATACCTGGGCAATTCAATCAGTAAGTGTACAGGCTGGATATTTTATATTTGGAGTCAGTCCTGCTTTATTGAATGTTAATATTGGTATACAAAATTTTATATTTGAAGAAACAAGTGAAGCTACTCTTACCTATCCTTTAGATCCTAATTACTGGGCATTAAATCCTTCTCCTATTGCTACTATGGAAGGACTTCTTGGAATTGATATACCTTATCAAGATATTATACCTGATACTACAGCTTATGGTATAGGTGTACTATTACAAACTTTAGTTACTTCTGCTGATTGGGACATTCAGGCATTTAGTGGAGCAAGTGGTGGTGTTGGTGGTGGTTCTGGAGGGGGAGGAGCAACTACACTAGATGAACTTACTGATGTAGAAATAGTTTCTCCTTTAGACACAGAAGTACTTACTTATGAAGGAGCCTCTGGTCTTTGGAAAAATATGCCTGGAGGAAGTGGTGGAGGAGGGGTTCCTACCACAAGATTAATTAATATTAATGGTAATGAGTTTGATTTAGCAGTAGATAGAGAATGGAGAGTTGCCCAAGGAGATACAGGTGCTCTAGTCTTTGCTGGATTAACACCAAACTCTAGTACCACTATAAATATAGGAGCACTAAAAGGATTTGTGGTAAACAATGAAAGTGACCCACTAATACCAAGTTACTCTTACATAGATTATCCAGGAGTAACTAATATTACTGTTCCAAATCTTAATCCAACATGGAATAATCAAACATCAACTTATGTATTTATAGAATCAAATGGAGTTGGTGGAGGTAATGTAGTGTTTAGAAATTCTTTTCCTACTTCAGCACAAAGAAAAACAGGAATATGGTTAGGTAAAGTAGCACATCCTGCAGGAACAATTACTGTTGTAATTAATGAACCAGATTATATCACAAGTCCACAAGCTTTCAGCAGAGACTTATTCCAGGCATTAGGACCTTATATCAACAGTGGTGTTTATCCTTATACCATTACAGCTGATTTATCCTTTGGAATAAATGAAGGGGATATCTTTGGTAATGGTATTAACTTCACAATAAGCAATACAGACCCTAACAGGATACATTTTAATGGAATAGCTACAGCTTCTTATGGTTATCGTACAAGAACTGGTGCTGGTGGTGCAGCTGTTACAGCAGTAACTCCAGCAGTATATGATGTGGCAGGTGTATCAACTCCTGTACCAGGAGGACCTAACACAAGTACTCTTCAATATTTATGGGCAGTTCCTGGAGCAGGAGGGTCAATAGCTTACGTAATGCAGTTGGGCCAAACAACTTATGGTAGTCTAGATTTAGCTAGAGCTGCTGTTGGTAAAGAAGCAAATGTAGTATTCCCTAACCTAATTGGTAATGCTATTCCAATAGCTGTGTTAGCTGTGAGAAGTGGTGCAACTAATCTTAGTCTATTGACAGATGCTCAGTTCTTTAGAGCAGACAAGCTTGGACAAATAAGTCCTGCTGGTGGAGGAAGTGCTGGAGGAGGTGGAGCCACTACATTAGACCAACTCACAGATGTGGAGATAGTTACTCCTGCAGATACACAAGTACTTACTTACGAATCAGCCACAGGGCTTTGGAAAAATAAACCTAGTGCTGGTGGAGGAGGAAGCAGTATTATACAAATTACTATTACAACTTCTACTAACATCACAACAGCTACAACAGCTACAGATTTCCCTGGAGAAGGACAGAATGGCAAGAATGTTATCCTTGACAATGGTGCTACAGCAATTCAGATAAACTGTCTTGGTGGAGTGACTGCCACATATGCCAAGTTTGGGGCTGGAGCAGTAACCTTTACAGCAGGCGCTGGAAGAACCCTACAACTTGTAGATGGTACTGCAGTGTTTAATGGTGTTCCAGGCAGTACTGCTTCCTTGTGGTCTGTAGGACTAATAGATTATTTAAGAGTTTCAAACGCATAACCATGAATCCTATACAACAACATGTCTGGGGAAGACAAAGACCTTTTGTAATGACTATAGATACTACCAAAACATCTACAGGTAGTACTGCTAATGGTTTATTTAAACTGCCACTTATACCTACAGGTACCTATAACTTTAAAGTTAACTGGGGAGATGGTACTCCAGTTCAAACAATTACAGTTTATAATCAAGCTGAGACAACTCATACCTATGCACCTACAGGAATTTATACCATAACAATAACTGGAACTATAGTGGGATGGAGATTTGCTGCTACAGGAGACAGACTAAAACCTCTATCTGTAAAATACTGGGGACCTCTTAGATTAGGGCCTCCTCCAGGTGGTACTGGTACTACTGGTAGTCCTTGGAATGGATGTACAAATTTAAGACTGGATAGTGTTCTTGATGGTTGGATTTTTACACAAAATATTGCTTCTATGATTGCATTCTTGGGTAGTGGTACTGTTAATATGCCAGGATTGACTTCTGTTGCCAGAATAACTGAATGGAAGTTTCCTCCAGGAGTAAATGTAGACCAGGGTATGAGACTTCTTAGTGGATTCAATCAGAACATAAATGATTTGGATATGTCTCCTTTTGGTGCTTTAACTAATATGTTTCATACTTGTTCAGTATACAATCAACCTATGGACAAGTGGAATATGAGTAATGTTACGACTATGGCAAATATGTTTGTTAATGCAGATGCTCTTAACCAGGATGTATCAATGTGGAATTTAAGTAAGTGTATTGATATGAGTGGTTTTCTTAGTGGAGCAGCAGTGTTTAATCAAAATATGAATGGATGGAACAATCCTGTCACTGGTCCTATAATTTGTGCAGATTTTGGAACTGCTTTTAGTGGTTGTACCTCATTCAATAATGGTCTTGCTTCTGGAGTATCTGGTGTAATGTCAATTAATACAATATCTGGTACAAGCTATATATCTATGTTTAATAACTGTGTTAACTTTAATCAAGATGTTAGTGGATGGAACATGAATGCTGCTACAGTATTAACAACTATGTTTAATGGTTGTGCTAAATTTAATCAAAATCTTAATGCCTGGGGTTCACAGCTTGTTGGGGTTGGTGCTATGAATGGTATGTTTACAGGATGTACTATATTTAATAATGGACAAGCATCAGGTGTAGGTACTCCTGGATTAATATGGGATACATCTACATTTACAACATCAGGGAGTGTATTTAGTAACTGTACAGCATTTAATCAAAACTTAGATAGTTGGAATACACAAAACTTTAACTCTCTTAACTTACATTTCAATAACTGTACTAATTTTAATAATGGTAGAGCACCAGGAGTTCCAGGATCATTTGGTTATATAACACCAAAAGTAACTCTTATGACTTCTACATTTTTGAATGCTGTTTCTTTTAATTGTGATATTAGTCATTGGGATTGTCGTCTTGTAACTGACTTTGGTAGTATGTTTCAAGGAGCAACCACATTTAATAATGGAGGACAACCAGGTATTAGTAACTGGCCACTTAATCTAACTACTGGTCTTCTTATGCCAATGGACCTTATGTTTAGTGGTTGTATTGCTTTCAATCAGCCTTTAAATGGTTGGAATACAACCAGAGTTCAGCTTATGAATAGTATGTTCAGTGGATGCACTGTATTTAATAATGGATTAGCCTCTGGTGTCAGTGGAACTATGCTATGGGACACACAAAGAGTAACAACTATGGCTAACATGTTCCAAAACTGTCCAGCATTTAATCAGAATATTAGTGGTTGGCAATTAGTTGGAGTTGGTGCTACTACAAACATATCATTTATGTTTAATAATGCTACTAGCTTTAATCAAAAGTTAGATGCTTGGGATACAACATCTATTACAACTATGTCAAGTACATTTCTAGGAGCTACAGCTTTTAATAATGGTGAACTATCAGGTGTTCTTTCTCCTATGCTTTGGGAAACAGGAAACGTTACAACTATGCTTAGTACATTTCAAGACTGTCCAAACTTCAATTGTGATTTAGTTACCAATGGAGCTATATGGGATGTTAGAAAAGTAACTACTTTTGTTAATATGTTTAATGGATGTACTTTGTTTAATGGTTCATTAGCAGGATGGGATACAGCAGCTACAGGTCTTACATCTTTGTCCAGTATGTTTAATACTGCAAGAGCTTTTAATCAGCCAGTGAGTCATTTTAAAACAAGTTTTGTTACTTCTATGGCTTCAATGTTCTTTAGTGCTCTTGAATTTAATCAGCCATTAACCACTAGTGGAATACTTTGGGACGTATCTAAGGTAACTACTTTCTTTGCAATGTTTACTGGAGCAAATAAATTTAATCAAGATTTAAGTAGTTGGCAAATAAATACTGTTTCTGCCACTGTCAATATGCAACAAATGTTTTCAAGTGCTGATGCTTTTAATCAAAATATTGGAATGTGGAATATGAGTAAGGTAAATAACCTTAGTTCATTTATGGCAGGTAAAACTCCTTCAACATTTTCATCTGCTAATCTTGATGCCATTTATAATGGATGGATTACTAAAAATTTAACTGGTGCTATAGCTGGAGGTATCTCTTTTGGTACTGCTAAATATACAGTAGCATCAGCTGAGGGAAGAGCTTTAATGTCTAGAGCAAATACAAACCCAGTTATTACAGCTATCACCAATGTTGGTGGATTGTTCAGAATAACAACAGCAGCACATGGATTGATTACAGGTCAAAAAGTATATGTACTTCCTAATGCTAATTACCCAGCTGCAACAGGAGCATGGACTGTAACAGTGATTAGTACAACAGTAGTAGAATTACAGGGAAGTGTGTTTGCTGGAACAGGTACTGCTGGTGGTAATATGAGAACAGGATTTGGTTGGGCTATAACAGATGGGGGAAGCACTATGCTTGATAATATTGTTGCTTCTTATACTTTAAACAGTGTGCTCACTGATGCTACAGGATTAAGCCCAACAGCAACTATGGTAGGTATAACTTATATAGCAGGTAAGACAGGTAATGCTGCAGTGTTTAATGCTGTAACTGATTTAATTGATATTGCTGATACACCTAACTTATCTTTTACTGATGGAGTAGGAAATGATATTGCTATGTCAATGAATTTATGGGTATACTTTACAGGGTTTAGTCCTACAGGTAACTGGTTATTTAATAAAAGAGGAAACACAGATACAGATCAAGAGTGGCAACTTGTTTATAATACTGCTACATCAAGATTAAACTTTACTAAAAAAGATAGGGTAAATGCTTCTACAGCTAATCAATCTATAGCATCTCCTGCATCTCCTTTTGCTCTTAGTACCTGGTATAATATAACCATTACAGATGATGGAACCAAGACATTGGCAGGAATGAAAATGTATATCAATGCTGTTGCACAAACTACAACTGACAATAGTATAGGAGTATATACAGGAATGCCAAACACTACTTCTATAGCAAGAATGGGTCAAGCATCCTTTGCTGTAAATGATCCAGCATTTGCACATCAAGGATACTTAGAAGATGTAAGTGTTTGGAAAGGAAAAGTATTATCTCAAGCTGAAATAACACACATATATAATAATGGAGTAGGTAAAACATACCCTTTCCTATAATTTAGTAACTTTATATAAAATATAAAACAATGGGTGCAAACAAACAGATAGGATGGAGTCAAGAAAGTATCTTGCTTCATGGCGTCTCTAAACAATTAGAGCGCCTCGCTGGCCTTGTAGCTGCTAGTGGAGGAGGGGGTGGAGGTGGTGGCACCTGGGGAACCATAACTGGTACACTATCTGACCAGACAGATTTACAGAATGCTTTAAACTTAAAGGCGCCTATAGCCTCTCCTGTATTTACAGGGAGTGCTACAGCTCCTGCTTTTATAGTTCCTGGTGGTATTCCTTATCAGTATCTTATGGCTGATGGAAGTGTTATGACAAAGAACTGGATGTATCAAACATTTGCTACTATTACCAATGCAACTGCATTACAGAAAATGTTTCCTACAGCTACTCCAAATGGTGCTTTTAATGTTGTTGCAGGGAAAAGATACTTTTTTAATGTGTTATATATACTAACAAACTTAACAGGTACTGGTACTATAAGTTTTGGTTGGTTAGGAACATCCACTACCAGTACAGTTAATATGCTTGCCCACGCTTCCAAAGGGGCAATTACAGCTACCACATCACAATTAACATTTCCAGGTACTTTTGGTGTAAACACAAATATTCCTATCACTACCTCTCTTGCAGGAGCATCAGGAAAGGCAATAGTCTGTGGTAATTTAAACTGTACTGTCAGTGGAACTCTTATTCCTGCTTTTGCCTCAAGTATAGCACAGGCTGCAGGTAATGTGGAGGCCTTCTTTGAAATATGGGAGTTGGGAGATACAACTGAAAATTTTAGAGGTAACTTTACTTAATAATATAATATGTTATGGGCGCAAATAAACAAATAGGCTGGAGCCAAGAGTCAATACTCCTGCATGGAGTATCTAAACAGCTGGAAAGACTTGCTGGATTAATAGCAGCTGGATCTTCTGCTCCTGTAGATACATCTCCTATAGAGCTAGATCCTGCCAATGGTACTGCATGGAATAATGGTAAAGGTGATATAGATACAAACACTTCCTTTGGTATGTTTGCTCTACAGGCTGTGACAACAGGATTTGAGAACGCAGCTTTTGGTTATCAGACTTTAAGTATGCTTGCAGATGGTGATTATAATACTGCTGTTGGTGCTAATGCCATGCGTGTTAGTACAATAGCTATACAAAACACAGCTGTTGGAGCCTATGCTCTAGAGATGATGAATAATACCTACAACACTGCTGTAGGTGCTTATGCTTTATCAAGGAGTTCTGGAACACAGAACACAGCTGTTGGTGTTAATGCTGGAAAAGGACTTACAGGTGGTACAGGATTCTGTACTGCTATTGGTTATAATGCTTTGGGTGGTGTTAATGGACAGAATACTACTGGTGCTAGTAATACAGTGATGGGTTATCAGGCAGGGGGAGCACTAACTACTGGTACAAACAATCTTCTTATAGAGAATATAATCACTGGTACTTCAGGTGTAACTACTGGAAGTTTTAATATCATTATAAATGGTGTTGGTTTCTCTGGTATAACAACAGGAAGCAACAACGTTATTATTGGAGGATTCAATGGGACAATTACCAATGGTAGTGACCAGGTAATTATAGGTACAGGTAATGGTGTCAGAAGAATAGCTTTTGATTCAACAGGACAGATGACTATATCCAATACACAACCTGCTGGTGTGGCTGCAACTACAGAGAAACTGTTAGTTAGAGACACTGCTGCAGGAGCTGTTAAGTATTTAGATTATGTAGCTATAGATACTAGAACTGCAGCTGCCTCAGCAGCTACATTAAACACTGCATACCCTAATGCTAGAAATGGATTCAGAGCTATATGTATGGCCATAGTAGCTGGACCACTAATATATACCAAAACATCTACAGGCTGGTCAAGTACAGCTGTTCTTAATGTTACTTAATCATGAAAGGAGCTAATAGACAAATAGGCTGGAGTCAGGAAGCAATATTGTTGCAGAGTATTTCTATGAAGCTTGCCAAGATATATGGATTAGCAGGCTCTAGTGGTGGTGGAGGTATAACTCCTTTGGAAACTGATGTCAGTAACTCTACTGCATGGAATAATGGTCCTGGTAATATAGATACTAACACAGTTTTTGGTGAACTGGCTTTTCTAAGCAACGTATCTGGAAGTGAGAACTCAATTTATGGTTATAATCCTTTTTCTAACAGTACAGATGGTACCCTAAATACATTTGTTGGAGTTTATACTGGTGATCTGCACTTAGGGGGTATTCAAAATACTGGAGTGGGAGGCTATGTTATGTCTGAGGCTACAACTGGTAGTTATAATACTGGTATTGGTGTATCAACTATGGCCTCTGAGAATATTACTGGTTCATACAATACAGCTGCAGGAGGATTTATATTAGGAAGATTGCAAGCAGGAACTGGTAACACAGCTGCAGGATTGTTAGCCCTTAGTAGTAGAACAACTACTAACTTTAGTGGTAACTACAACATTGGCCTTGGTTTCCAATCCTTCAGAGCTTTATCTTCAGGAAGTAATAACATTGGTATCTTGATTGAGTTACAGGATGGAGTGCTCACAGGTAGTAATAATATTAACATTGATAGCAGAAACAAACCAATGGCAAACAGTGCTAATAGTAATAATGTTGTAATTGGTGGACTTGATGGTACTTTAACTGCTGCTGATGGTCAGGTAGTTATAGGTATTGGAACAACAGCTGCAGCTGGAAGAAGAATTACTTTTAATACTACAGGAGAATTTATTATAACTACAGCACCTACAATTGGCACAGGAGGTTATACAGAAAAAGCAGTGTTATTAGATGCTGTGTCAGATGCTAATGGTATGTCCAGTATTAAGACAATAGATTATGCTGCAGAGAATGCTACAACAGCACTCTTAACTAAAGCAGACTTAGACACTGCATACCCCTCAGCCAGTATTGGCTTTAGAGTTACGTGCAGAGCTATAACTGCAACGCCTAAGATTTATACTAAAGTTTCTACCACTGCATGGTGTAGTGAGTCTATAGTTAACGTGGCTTAATGAATAAAAATTAATATCTTTGTATAACTTAAAACATTACAAAAATGGGATGGACTAATAAAGAGATTGGATGGAGTCAAGAGTCCATTCTTCTTCAGAGAATAATAAAACAACTGGTAATGATAAATAGAAGTTTTGGTAATGCAAATCCTGCTACCACCACTACTACTACCACTGTATAAAACTAAACCAATAAACAACTATATATGAGAGAGTTAGCATTTGTCACTGTATGTCCAGATGACACCTACTACACCTGGCAAGTCCATTTGTGGTTAGAAAGCTTAAGAGAGTTAGGTCAATCAGATAAGGCAGTAGTCCTTATTTTCATTCCTAACTTTAGGGAACAGAACCCTAAGTGGCAACAGGTTATAGACCTATATCCTGAAGTCAATTTTAAATTTTATAAGGATGAGGATAACGCTTCATCATTATTAGGGATTTATATCCCTGTGCTACGTCCCTATACTATGTGGAGATTCTTGAAAGACAATCCCACATATATAAGCAAAGCAATATTCTACTGTGACAGTGATATATTGTTTACTAAAGATTTTGATATAGATAAGTTTCTGGATGATGATATACACTATCTCTCTGATACAAATAGCTATATAAATGCTAGCTATTTTGATAGTAAGATAAAAGATGTGCTACCTGATAAGCTGGAAGAGTACAAGACAAGGGATATCCTTGCTGAGGTAACTAGTCTTGTGGGTATCACAAGAGAAATATGTGAGGCTAATAACCTAAACTCTGGAGGAGCACAATATCTCCTCAAGAATATGGACAGTAGCTTCTGGTCCAAGGTAATGAATGACTGTGTTCTGATAAGAACTTATCTACAGAAGGTAAACAGAGAGTTCTTTGCTGATGAGAATGCAGGTTTTCAATCATGGTGTGCTGATATGTGGGCTGTGTTATGGAACCTCTGGTTGAGAAATCAAACTACTGCAATAGTTCCAGAGTTAAACTTTGCTTGGTCAACAGATCCTATAGATAAGTTACAGGAGACTACAATTCTACATAACGCAGGAATAGTTTCTGAACTTGGGAATGGGTATCCAGCCTTCTATAAAGGCAAGTATCATATGGGTGAAGATCCTATGATAGATAGCCAAATAGATGTGGTTCTTAGTCATATAGAGTCACAGAAGTACTGCACTTGGTTTTATGCAAAGAAACTGAGTGAACTGAATAAGAAATATAATTTAATATACTAACAATTATGGCTATTTTTCCACAAGAAATGATGGAGAATGCAGAGATGTCTCTTGAAAGTGTAGCAGCTAAGCTAACATACTTCCATATACAACTGCATTTATTACACTGGCAGACAACTAGTTTTGCTGAACACAAAGCCCTTGGTAGCCTCTACGAAACTGTTGGTGATATGAAGGATGATATAGTTGAGAAACTGATGGGCTATGCAAATAGAAGAGTGAAGGTTTTTAAACTGGAACCTCTTTCCCCAGAGAATTCTACAGCTGTAGTTAGTTCATTAATGGCTTTTGCTTATAATCTAATTGAATGGGCAGAGGCAAATCATTATTGTGACATTGAGAACCTGGCTCAATCTCTTTCAGGAGAGGCAGCCAAAACCAAATACTTATTAACTTTAAAATAAATATTAACCCTTAACAATTTTATCATGATACAAAATCCTCAAGGTAAAAGAGACCTTAAAGCTTTCGTCAGAATCGATGGTTCTGGACGAGTTGTTGCTGGGAGTTTAATTCTAAGAAGAAGTAAACCCAAAGTAGGTAAATGGCAAGAGATACCAGCATATATATGCTGTAATCCAACAACCACAACTGCTGCTCCTGCTACCACTACGACTACCACTTCTGGTGCTTAATCCTCTAGAGTAATGGACTCTAGAGAGTTTGCTCAAAGTAATGCTGCTGGCAGTAATGCCAGTGGCTTTGCCTTTGGTAGCAACCCTCAAATTGTAGGCTGTTGTACAGTGCGTAACTTTCATCCATTAGGATGGGAGCCCTCCACATCAACAACATCCTCAACTATCACTACCACCACCACTACTACTGCACCAGCATGTGATATATTTGTAGCCTTATATACCAAAATAGGAATATATAATATTGCAACTAATAACATTGATATTTTAATCACTGAACCTGTTGAGTATGGCTTTAATGATATAGCAAACACAACTGATAAATTATGGGTACCAAGTACCCAAGTTGGGGTATGGAAAGAATATGATTTAATTCTTAATCCTATTACACTTACATTCAATCGCAATATTGCTTTTGGTGTGCTTAATATAGGAGGAGGATTGGTTGCCCTTGACAATACACACCTCATAAGCAGTGAAAATAGTGTATCTGGACAAATATTAATGTTTGATATAACTAATTCTCCTGCAACAAAAACAGTTATAGGAGTATTACCTGCAGGCTATACTGTTACAGGAGATTTAATGTTAACAACCAATGGAAAACTACTCATTATTGCAAACAACTCTGGTTTTGGTTCCAAGCGTAAGATATTTCAATACACTTATCCTGGTTTTGTATTAGAAGGAGAAGTAGATATCTCAACCTTAATAGGTCCTTGGGGAATAGCCCAGAGAAATGGAAATATCTATCTCTTTAGTTACAATAACAGTACAGGAGAGACAGATGTTCATACTGTTGGTATAAACCCTCCTTACACTCTTACATATATAGAGTCTCATGTTGAGCAGGTGTTGGGAGCATCACAGTTAACCTCTTGTTGTCCTGTGTCACTTAATGTAACTACATCAACAAGCACTACCCAAGCACCAACTACAACTCTAGCACCTACAACTACATCAACTACGCTAGCACCTACTACAACTAGTACATCAACAACCCTCGTTGTTACTACAACAACAAGCACAACACTTGGTTCTCTTTTTCAACATGATTTGGCTGCTGGGGATGCTAATCCACTTGTAGCTTGTGGTCCAAGCATTTATCCTATACTTGCTTTTACAACTGAAGAAGTATTACATATAGGATCTCTTATTTTTGTTGCAGGTGCTATTTTTAATGGAGGTAATTTATGGTACCAGGCTGCTGGAGGTGGAGGTATTATTTGGCAAATTACTCCTGATGGTTTTATTTCAAACAGTTTTATCTGCCCTTGATATGGAAATCAATAAGAAATTTTTCCCAGGTATAATGAAAGAGAATGAAGCAATCTATTTTGCTTCACTACAGGGAGTTATTGAGTCAGTTGATGAGCTAGCCTCCCTTGAAATAACCAAGACTCCTAAAGAATATAAGTTTAGGCTAGTGCCTAGTCTTCCTAAGTACACCAACATGCTTATAGAGGAGCTCCTGAAGTTTCATAACCTGATTGGAGTGAGGCTTGACATGAGCAAAAGCATCAAAACTAGTGCAACAATTACTTTCAATATTACATTAAATTAATTAACTTTGTTATCAGAAACATTAAAACTAAATACTTATGGCAACTTATGATCCAAACAAGACCTATACATGGGGTCCAGACACAAAATTTGTTATCTCAGGACAAGACTTTAGTCTTTTACTGCACACTCTGAGAGGTATCCTCTCCACCAAAGAAGCTAGCAACACTGTATTAGCTTATGAAATGAACAAGAAAGTTGAAGCTATGATGGCAGATGCTGTGGCTGAAGGAAAGGTAAAAGAGGCAGAGATGGCTCCTCCTTCCCCTATCAATGATATTCCTGTAACAGAGTATGAAGAGATTACTGATGTGCCAAATCTTAAAACAGTAAAATAATTATGAAAAAGCCTAAAAAATACCAAGCTGGTGGATCAACAAAAGCCAGACCTTGGATTGATGTTCAAGAAAGAACAATAGCAGGTAAACCTTTCTCTGGAAAGGCTAAGTCAGGAGCTAAAATTCCTCCTAAACCTGGAAAACGTGGCTCCTAAGAGAGTCCCTAAGGCTAAAGGAGGGTGGATTGCTAAGGCTGCTGCCTCTATCAAACGTAGAGGAACTGCTGGTAAGTGTACACCCATAACTAAACCTGGTTGTACTGGTAGAGCCAAGGCTCTAGCTAAAACTTTTAAAAAAATAGCACGTAATAGAAAGAAAAAATGAAAATATTTTTTGCAATATTAGTTATGGTAATCTGCACTTCGTTTGTAGAATGGCCATGTCACCCAGATGGAGATATTTATCCATGTTTACATAGAGTTCATGCATATGATTATGATTATTGGGGTAATATATATCCATGTACTCATGCAAAACATCCATATCATATTTATCCTTGTACACATGAATGTTATTAACCCTTAATAAACAATAATAATGAAAGCAAGTCAATTAAAAAAAGCACCTGTGCTTAAGCTTTCTTCCAAAGAGAGAGCTAAACATGGAGGTAAAATGTCTACAGCTAAGTCTGGAGGTAAGATGGGTAAATGTAAGGGGGGCTGTTAATCATGAATCCTTATGTAATTTTTTTAGCAGCGCTAGTAATTATAGGCATCATAGCCTATTGGTCTAATGATCATAACAATAAACCATGAAAGATAATACCAAAAAGAAAGCTCCTCAACCTGCTATTCCTTCAAGGAAGAAGCCTAATGTTATGAAGGAGTATGATATTAAACAAAAAAGTAAAAGTCCTATGGGTCCTATGACCAAGAAAAGACTTTCAAAATAATTCGTGTTTCGTTTCGTGTTTTTCATTTCTTGAGTGTTTAAAAGGGGAAAGCCAGCTAATTGCTGGCTTTCTTTAGTATTAATAGTTTCCCATTGTGACTCCTTTGCTTATATTCCACATCAAAGTTGGCATGTTTTATAATATCATCCAATGCTGGCAGCATATAGTCCACATTAGTATACACACTATGCAGATCTTCAATGATGTAGTATCCTCCTGGTCTAAGGAAAGGGAAGAGAGTTAGGAAGCTTGTCAATATGTGCTCCCCATGATGGCTACCATCATCAAGAATGATGTCAAAGTTTCCTTCATGTTGCTTGATACAAGCAAGCAAGTCTACAGGGTTGTTTTGGTCCCCTATAAATATCTTAGCCTTATCATTTTCAAAAGCTTTGGCACTAGGCTCTATATCAAACCCAATATACTCTAGATTAGGAAAGTATTCTGTCCATACTTTGACAGATGCTCCTGGGAATCTTGGGTCAGCTACACCAATCTCCAACATCTTTACCTTCTTCTCTAGCATAGGTTCAAAGATTCTGTTGTATTCTATAGTGTATGAGTGCCCACAGTGGGCAGTGGTACCCTTATCAGTACCATATTTATTTGCTAGCTCTGTCAACTTGTCCATAATAATCATTTTTAAAGTGTGGATTTAATATTACTTCTCCCTTAGTATCATCCAGAACCAAATCTGCATGGTCTAAGATTACCTGATTGTCCTGTATCCCTAACCCTGACACATGAAATGTTCCCATACCCCATCTATAAATCATAGTGTGGTTATAAGTTGTCTCATATATATGGGCTCCATGCATAAAAGTTATGTCAGCATCCTCTCCTGCAGATGTATTGGGAAATGTTATCCTGTCAAGGTATGCTTTTGAATAACAGTTTCCATTATTGATGTTACCACTGTCAGCCTCATAGAGATTCTCACAGAAGAAATACATCCCTCTGCTTCTATATATGTCATACCCTGGGTATGCTAGGATATCCAGAGTGGTTTGGCTTAGTGCATAAGGCATCAGTAAGTCATCATCATCTAATCTGTAGATAAATGGACAGGCACACTGCTTGTAACCCCACTCAAGTTTGGCTGATATAGAGGAGAATCTTTCCTTATGGTTTATAATTCTTACCTGTGGGTGATCATAGATATAATCAACCTCAGGATTGTCATTAATAACAACCATTTCACAATCAGTAAGATCGTCTTGTGAGAGGAAGGATTGGATAGCTTCTTCAAGGAGGTGTGGTCTTTTATATGTTAATGTTAGTACTGATATCATGATGGTACGATTAGTCCTTCTTTGAATTTAGTGGGCATTTTAAGCCAACCTTCACAATACATATCCTCCCAGTTGCTTGGGCCTTCTGGTCCAAACCATGTCTCTGGTGCTATGACAATCTTATGCTCATATCTTGAGAGCCAAGCTGCCCACCAGCTGAATGAGGAGTTTGAAATTATGAAGTGGTGACACATGGATAGGATCCACAGCTGCTCGTGAGCACTGTATCCTTCCAGATAGTGACTGTTAGGTAGGTAGATGTTCTTCTTACACCAATCAATGTCATCACTAGCTATCAAATAACACTCATCTGGGACTGATTTAACAGCCTCATCAATGAATTCTTTTGATACAGTGGGATGATAATATGGATAATGCAGATAGTCTCCTCTACGCACGTTAATTACAGTCACAGAGTTGGTGAATATGAATGGCAGTTCTCTCCTAATCCTTTCTATAAACTCCAATGGTGGAGCAAACAAACTCTTTATGTTCTCTCTGTATCTGTCAAAGAATATTTCACTTTGATAGTATCCAGAGTAAAAAGTTGGTTTGTCTTCATTGGGAACAATAGGATTAACATCTCCAATAGGTATGAGCTCATCTACGAACTCTAATTTTCTGAAAATGTTTTGAGAGAAATCATTGCCCTCATACATAACCTGTGGTCTTGAGACCACAACCTGTTTATTATAGTCTATGCCTTTAGCATAGGCATGCGCTATCATAAACAGATTGTTCCCAAGCCTCCCTGCAAGCAGGGGCATTATGAAGTTTTTAGTTACCATATATGAGCTATGTCAAAGTAACTTACCAATAGCACATCTTTGTCTGCTGTTAATGGTATCTTCAGTACCTTACCTACAGAGCTTGGATCAATCATGATCTCATCTCCTTCACTAATGTCTGATACATCACTTCCAACAGCATAGACTACTAATCTGCCATATCTTCTCAGTCTCTCTGCTTCTAATAAAGCTTTAGACTCATCATCTAAGATGATACTACTCGTTGGTTCCTCTGGAATCTCCAGATAAACTCTCCTCCCCAATAGTTTCTTGAACTCCATTGTCTTCTGTATTAAATGTTAGTGGTTCGTCAACAGCTGACGCTCTATAAAATCTTTCACCATCCTCTTTAGAGAGGTAAATTTCTGACTGGAAAGTATCTCTCTTTCTAGTCACTCCTGCCACCTTATTGTTTCTAACATTGATGTTAGGGTTCTCCACTGTTCTTTCGTGGATGTCATTCAGTAATACTAATACTGAACCATCAGCCATTTCAATGCTTCTGATTACAGCATTTAGATTAAAGCTGTCCTTTTTATAGGAGTAGAGTGCTCTCTCTCCTAGTCCTACAGTGGATTGTACACTGCCCATTTTCTCTTTTCGAGTGTAAAAAAATTGTGTTTTCATTGGTTTATTGGTTTTAATTATACTCTAAATCTAAAATCTTGCCCACCAAATCACTTCTGTGATTCTCTTTAAGCTTAAGCCATTTAATCTCATCAATCTTCTTAGAAAGCTCAATAGCATAACTAAGTCCATTAAAACTTTCTTTAATGTCCTTTTGCTCATTGTCACCATTGATAATAATCTTACCTGTTTTACCTAATCTGGTTAGAATTGCAAGCATCTCACCTTTGGTAAGATTCTGTGCTTCTTCAACAACAAGAACATCATCAATAGTTTTACCTCTAATAAATTGTACTGGGAAGGCTTTGATAGACTGTGTTCTAATGTAGTCAAGGATTCTCACCCTGTCATAACACATCATTAAATTCTCTTGGAAAGCCTCAAGATATGGATCAAACTTATCTTTTAGATCACCTGGCAGAAAGCCAAGTGAATTACCTACTTCAATGGCAGCACGAGTTACCAAGATAACATCAGCTTGCTTTGTCATTAAGAAGTCTAAAGCTGTTTGAGCACATACCAGGGACTTACCACTACCAGCTCTCCCTGTAATTATTACAATCTGGTTGTCAATAATCAGCTGTTTAGCCAATTTTTGTTCCTCATTAAGAGTGACATTGTAATGAATATCATTCTTTCTGTTTCTGTTCGCATCTTTCATGACACATTGAATTTAGTTGTTACAAAGTTAATCTTTTCTTGATACTTTTCACTAACATTTCCTCTTGTTTTATTGTCGTGACACTCTAAACATACTAACCAAATATTCTCTGGTTCATACTCCAAGTCAGGATATTTGTTCTTCTCCAGGAGATGGTCAAACATATAACTTCGAGGCTCTCTACTTAGAGGTCTACCACAGTGTTGACACACATGAGGTCTTATTCTCCATATAGCCATAAAGAAGTTATTACGCTTTTCCACTTCATTATAAACCTCTTCAACAACTTTCCTTATTCTGGCTTGTGTTAAAGGAGCTTTTCTTAGAGGAGTGCGAGGGATGTGCGCTTGGCACAACCCTCTTCCCCATACAGGGTTGTTACACCCTGTTACACTGCATGTTTTCACAGCAAGTGAGATCCTTGGAAGGGTCCTCCTGTAGTACCAGAGGTATCAGTACTTCCAAATCCTAGTGCTCCTCTCTCAGTATGAGATAGCGTATAGACTTCCTCCCATTCAATAACTGGGCGTGGTATGATAATAATCTGCCCCACTCTATCACCAACGTTGTAAACAGCTACATTGTCCTCATCATCTATGTCCTCTTTACCAAAGCACACAAAATCAAAATGCTCTGTTACTGTACCCTCAGCAAGTGAATCCTGTGGGTCAGATGCAAAGTATCCAGAGGGTTTGTACTTAAGGATTACTTCTCCTCTGTAGCCAGGATCAATTACTCCTACAGAATTGCACAACAGCAAGTCTTTCTTACTATTGCTGCTTCTAGGGAATATCAATCCTACATAGCCTACAGGAATTTGCATTGCTAATCCTGTACCATACACAACGTTACCATGCTCATCAAATATCTTTGATGTTGCAACTAGGTCCATTCCTGAATCATCCATCCTCATGTACTGGGGAATGACAGCTTCAGGTACCAATTTTTTAATCTTTACTATCATCTTCTACTAGTATTTTATTTCTAAGTTTATCAATAATTGATTGTCTCACCTCATCATAGAAAGTTTCTTCTCCTAACTTTTCTATGAAGTCCTCTAATGAATACTTAATCTCCTTGAAAGTAAAGGTCTGACCATACTTTCTACCAAGTTCAAGCTCATTTAGTAAATCCAATATCTCTCCAGCCTTATCTATTCCCACACCATACAGGATGTTGAAAGAGCAAAGTCTATATGGAGGACCCATCTTGTTCTTCACCACTTTAATCTTGGTGATATTTCCAATGGTATCATCTCCATCCTTAGCAAGGGACTTGGATACTTCTATTCTCACATCAGTGTAAAACTTGAGAGCATGTCCACCTTGAGTGGTGGTAGGGTTCCCAAACATTACACCAATTTTCTCTCTAAATTGAGAGATTACAATCATACATACACCATTATCAGCGCATGCATTCTTCAGCTTAGGATAAGCACCATTATTGAGCACAGCTTTCTTACCAATAGCAGAGTCTCCTATGTCACTATCCACTACCTTCTTAGGCATCAATGAACTGTCACTGTCCAGGATAATGAGCTTTATCTCTCCAGTCTTAATCAGATCAAGTGCAATTTGGAAACCTTCCTCTCCACTATTAGGCTGAGCAAACAGCATCTTACCTGTGTCAACACCAAGGGCCTCAAAGTAATGCTTATCCACAGCATGCTCAGCATCTATGTAAGCCACTATTCCACCCTTCTTCTGACACTCAGCTGCAGCATGCCCACATATAGTAGACTTACCTGTACCTTCCCAGCCCATAAGCTCATATACTTTCCCTTCAACAAAGCCTCCAGTTCCCAATGCTATATGATCAAATCCTATTGACCCTGTTGGAATAACATCATAATCTCCTGTAGTTTTATCATCCAGAGTTAGTACAGTTCCTTTACCATAAGACTTGTCTAGCTTTTCTATAGCTTCTTGTAACTTTGTTTTAGTTACACTGGTATCTGTTGGCTTTTTAGCTCCTGCCATCTCTTTTGTTTTATAATTGTTGATTCATCCTCAAATATATATCTATACTTGGCATCTTTATACTCCTCTGCAATGAAGAAGTCTTTCTTCAGTGCTCTAAAGAACTTTAATTGGTCCTTAGTTTCCACAGCCAGGATAAAATGTGTTTCATTATATCCACAGACTATACCTTCGTAGCTATCATGCTTGATAACTACTCCTTTGAATAGATCAAACAGTATCTCCATGACTCACTCTGTTTTTTGAAAACAGCAGTGCTTCTAATTGTTCAAAACATTCTCTGACAGCACGCTTCTCAGCTTCCTTTCTTGTATCATATAAAGGAGCTCTATCCATAGCGCTTGCTTCATACACATTAGAATATGAATAGCGAGCTTCTCCTGCTACTTTGTAAGGATATATAAAGAAATGTATCTTCTGTTCATCAAATATTTCAAACAAGATGCCTGGATTCTCATCCAGTACTTCAAGAAGCCTCTTGTTATTCATTGCACTTTCAATCAATTCTGCTTTGATATCATCAGGCACATCCATTTCTTTCAATACCTTCTGAATTCTAACCTTAAATACACCCTGCAGATAAGCTACGCTTAGTGGATGTCTCTCTAAAAAATTCTCGTCAAACATGTTCTTCTAATGTTTTAAGGGTTAATGTTTCTCTTTCCTCATCAAAGGCATGCCACACCTCCTGATCTTCTGTAAAATTTACGTCTAACTTCTCTTCCCAATAGACTTTCATGTCTTTGGTCTTATTAAAGACCCTGAACTGCAGAGAAGTTTCCTCTTTTATACCATTACCTGTGAGGATTTTAATTATTTTGGGAAATTCCTGTTGGAACTTCTTGGAAGTCTTAGAATACAGGCCCTTCTTAATCAGGTCAATGTCATCTATAAACTTAGGGTTCAACTTGTATACTACCACAACAAAACCTCCTTCATAATCATAATCATCAATCACATTGGTTGTTCTCTCATATTCCTCATCCAGAAAGTTTTTAAACTCCCTCAGACTCTTAGGTTTGAACAGTAGATAGATGGAGTGTTCATATTGAACATCCCTATTGCTGTCCCTGATGAAAGCATTTATAAATCCCTGCTCCCTTAGGCTATCTTTGTTAAGCTTTAGAAGGGGGACCATAAAAAGACTAGTCACTGTTTTCTTAGTGTCCATCACGACTTTATATTTACAAATCCTTTGTTTTCATAGTTAGTCTTGCTGATGTTCCAAATGTCATTCTCCTGTGCCCATTTAAGCTCCTCAATAAGCAGCTGTACACCTGGGTACTCTCTGCCATTGTGAGTAAAACCTTTATAGGCGTCCCACATATCCTTATATTCCAAAGTATATATCAGGGGACTATAGTAATTAATACTATCACACACAATGAATTGAGGATACTCCACTTTGTATTTATACCAAGGACTTCCTTCTTGTGCCACTATAGATTCTACAGCCTTGAAATACAATAAGGCTTGTATATAAGCTCTTCTATACAGATAATAATCATTATAGAAATTCTCTACAGCCCACACGCACTTCAAGTCATAGATTAATACCTTCTTCTCATGGTGGTCAACAATTATTTTGTCAAGCATAGATTTAAATTCATGGCCATCAACCTTATAACTATCAATTTTGAATTGATTTATTACAGTGTATCTGTCACTCGACACCATGTTGATGATGTCCTTAGTGAACTGATTGTTCTGTAACTCCTCAACAATACGCTCAGCATTGGTAACATCCTGTGATGTTATTACAGTGAGATTCTTGGCTCGCACCTCTCTTATCTCTCTATAGTAAATCTCAGCATTGCTACCCATAAACTTATTCAATACTGCTTCTTTAGTAATCTTGAATCCTGATGCCTGGTAAGCATCTTCAGCAATCTCACTGAATTCTCTGGTGACTACACCAAATCCATCTGTAGCTTCAACAGTATATTTATGTAGAGCTTCAACAAACTTTAGCATCAGCTCTGTGGGGATAGCCACACATGATGACATATAAAATCTGTTATCAAACTCTTCTGGTTCCAACAGTAATGTTTCAACCAGCTTACCCATATTGGCAGCAGGATTTTCTTTTTCCTCTACCTTCTCACGCAAGTAGTGCTTCTTATAGTACTTTCTCCTGTCTAATGCAAAATCCTTTAGACTTGAAGATGAGTCTACTTCTATAGCTCTATACTTTTGCTCCTCTTTGGTTTTGTTTACGCCTTTAATCATTTGGTACTAAATTAGGTTCCCATCTGTAATCAATAATATAAAAGTCTCCTGATTCATCAGTCATCCAAGGAGATCTTCCTAATTTTTTAGTCTTTAGACTATCAGGATCCATAGTCATTTTCTCATCTCCATAAAGAAGATGTAATACCTCATTTTTTTTAATACATTCCTCTACCATAGTATTTCTTATGGCAAACAAACCATTTGGTTTAACTTTTTTTAATCGTAGTGTCATAATTTTTTGTTTTTGTGGTTACACGTTTTACATACTAAAGTCTCTGGGTCAAAGTTGCGCTCTGTCTTACAATGATCGCAATACTGATACAATGTTGTCATCTTCCTTGTGTCTTTTTGTTATCAATTAGTGTCTTGGCATTATGGCACCCCACACATAAAACCTGAAGGTTGTCAACCTCACAGAAAAGTGACTCCACGAAACTTGGTAAATCATAAGATTTTGTTAAGCTTCCAACAGGAATAATGTGATCTACCATAATTTGATTACCTTTGTACCAGTTTTTACAATGGTTACATTGGTACTCATACTTCTGTCTTTTGTTAGGACCAGTATATAATCTACTCGCTTTTTGTCTAGCAAGAGCTACTGGCTTCCAAAACATGGATTTCCTTCTTAGAGCATTTCTGATAAATTGCCAAAAAACAGCTTCTGACATAGTTCCAGCATTTCTGGTTTTCAGCACTTTACTCACTCTTTTAGATACTGTCTTTTTCATGACTTTTTAGTTAAAAAGGGGTATTAAAGATACCCCTTTTTTCTGGTTATTTCACTAAACTAACACGTTTAGTTATAGTTTTCTTCATTTCACTTAATGACAAAACTATACTGTTAATCTCTGCTGTAGAGATACTTGGAAGATTGAAATTATACTTGCTTGTCTCAGCTGTGAAGCCTTCTTTAGCTTTTTCAGCTAATCCCTCAAGTTCTCTCAATGCATAGTCCTCATCCAACTGTAAGAAGTCAAAATCACGAGAATTCATGATTGCATCAGCCTCTTTTACAGTGGTTGTCATAAATGGCAAATATTCCCAACATCTGCCTTTCTCTCTACCAATACCAACTACCTTCATTGGGTTATGTAGGGTAAATACTGATGTATCTCCACATAACACATAAGGTGCTGTATGTCCTGCAAAGTGTAATCCTGCAGTAGCACAATCTTGTGTGCTCCAGTTGGCTTTCTCCTTAGGCATGCTTACAACCTGCCCAATTCTGATGTCAAAGGTATGGGTCCAGTTATCAGTATATCTGTTGTTAGACATGTTTGGCATGTCTATATACAAGTCTGATAATATACCCACATAAGTACCATCAGTGCTTTTGGCATCATGATGCTCCAAAGTGTACTGACCATTGTCACAAAGTACAACTCTATAGTCATTTGGACTTTTCTTCCAAACAGCCTTCACCTTATTATAGGCATTGCTTACAAATTGTACAATTGTGTCATCAACACCCCCTCCTTTAACCACTACTACATTTCTAAGAGCCACAAAGAAGCCTTGTTTGGTAATTTTCATACCATTTTGTTTGAGGAAGTTGTACAAACTGTCAGCAACCTCAGCTCTTGGGTTCAAACAACACCACATGAAGAAGTTTTTCAATCCCTGGTACTCATCATCCACCAAAAGAGCCTCTTCAAGCTCTACAATAGACTCTTCAGTATGTCTACCCACTACTTCAGTGAATTTCTCAACCAATAGCTGAGGAATGGTTCTGCTGGTGCCTTTGAGAAGAAGGGAATCCCCTTCTATCTCAAAATCCTGTAGACTGCCAAGTTTATGGAAGCCTTCAGCAATAGCAGTCAATTTCTTGGCTTCCTGAACTTGTGCTTCTTTTTCTCTAGCCACTTCTTTATCAGCAATCACTGCTAATATCTCTTCTTTGGTCTTAGCCACCTTGATTCTTTCATAATGTTGCTCTGTAGCGTCTGGTTTACTAACAATTGATCCATCCCTGAA